>Ga0187833_10000195_pt1 | contig 68776 bp, 54 predicted proteins | sample ETNtaG_37_FD_167968 | JGI IMG/M metagenome (GOLD analysis project Ga0187833, IMG submission 167968) | Marine microbial and viral communities from oxygen minimum zone, Eastern Pacific Ocean - ETNP2014_SV_400_PacBio MetaG (Illumina Assembly) | ecosystem: Environmental > Aquatic > Marine > Hypoxic... | reverse complement strand
GGACCTTCTCCAGCCCCAGGATGCGACGAGCCGACATCGAGGTGCCAAACCTTGCCGTCGATGTGAACTCTTGGGCAAGATAAGCCTGTTATCCCCGGGGTAGCTTTTATCCGTTAAGCCACGGCCTTTCCACACAGAAACCGTAGGATCACTTTGCCCGACTTTCGTCCCTGCTCGACTTGTCAGTCTCACAGTCAAGCTCCCTTATGCCAATACACTCTATGGGTGATTTCCATCCACCCTGAGGGAACCTTTGGGCGCCTCCGTTACCTTTTGGGAGGCGACCGCCCCAGTCAAACTACCCACCTGGCACTGTCCTTGCGCTTGCTCACTAGTTAGAACCAAAACCAAACAAGAGTGGTATTTCACCATTGACTCCACCGAAGCTGACGCCTCGGCTTCCAAGTCTCCCACCTATCCTACACAAGCTAAGCCCTAATCCAATACCAAGCTGTAGTAAAGCTCCACGGGGTCTTTTTGTCCTGTCGCGGGTAACCGGCATCTTCACCGGTATTTCAATTTCGCCGAGTCCCTCGTTGAGACAGTGCCCAAGTCGTTAAACCTTTCGTGCGGGTCGGAACTTACCCGACAAGGGATTTCGCTACCTTAGGACCGTTATAGTTACGGCCGCCGTTCACCGGGGCTTCGGTTCAGTGCTTCTTCTACGAGTAGAATGACACATCCCCTTAACCTTCCGGCACTGGGCAGGTATCAGCCCCTATACTTCAGCTTTCGCTTTAGCAGAGACCTATGTTTTTGATAAACAGTCGCTTGGGCCATTTCACTGCGCCCCAGACTAGCTGGGGACTCCTTCTCCCGAAGTTACGGAGTTAATTTGCCGAGTTCCTTAACGAGGGTTCTCTCGATCACCTTAGGGTATTACCCCCACCCACCAGCGTCGGTTTGCGGTACGGGCACTTACGGCTTCTCGATAACGGGATTTTCTTGACAATGTGGAACGGCGGAATCGCTTTGGGTTGCCCCGCAACTTCCCCCCGTAAGGGACGCGCCATGTCCAATAGGCACGCTCTGCCTGGCACACTGTGTCCCCCAGTTATCTCAAACGAAGCCCAAGTGGTGCTGGAATATTAACCAGCTGTCCATCGCCTACGCCTTTCGGCCTCGGCTTAGGCCCGACTAACCCTACGCGGATTAACCTTCCGTAGGAAACCTCAGGTATTCGGTGGGCGTGTTTCTCACACACCTTACGCTACTCATGCCGTCATTCTCACTTCCGTACGCTCCAACAAACCTTACAGTCAGCCTTCAACGCAGAACGGAACGCTCCCCTACCGATGCCCAAAAAGGACATCCCATAGCTTCGGTGGTAGACTTAAGCCCCGTTGGATTATCGGCGCAGCACCACTCGACCAGTGAGCTATTACGCTTTCTTTAAATGATGGCTGCTTCTAAGCCAACATCCTGGCTGTCTGTGCAATCCCACATCCTTTGCCACTTAGTCTACACTTTGGGACCTTAACTGATGGTCTGGGCTGTTTCCCTTTCGACAATGAAGCTTATCCCCCACTGTCTCACTCCTAGGATAAAAGCATTGGCATTTGTGGTTTGATTGGGGTTGGCAAGCGACAAGCCCCCTTGCCCAGTCAGAGCCCTACCTCCAAAGCTTAATTCCTAAGGCTGCACCTAAATGCATTTCGGGGAGAACCAGCTATCTCCGAGCTCGCTTAGCATTTCACCTCTACCCACAGCTCATCCCATAACTTTGCAACGTTAACGGGTTCGAGCCTCCACGAGAGTTTAATCTCGCTTCACTCTGGCCATGGGTAGCTCGCCCGGTTTCGGGTCTAATCCCTGCGACAATTCCGCCCTATTCAGACTCGCTTTCGCTTCGGCTCCGCAACTTAAATTGCTTAACCTTGCCACAGAAATTAACTCGACGGCTCATTCTTCAATAGGCACGCCATCACCCCCAAGGTTAAAACCTTGAAAGCTCTGACTGCTTGTAGGCACACGGTTTCAGGTCTATTTCACTCCCCTTCCGGGGTACTTTTCACCTTTCCCTCACGGTACTTGTACACTATCGGTCGCCAAGAGTATTTAGCCTTGGAGCGTGGTCGCCCCAGTTTCCCACAAGGTTTCCCGTGCCCCGTGGTACTCAAGAACATAACCAGAAAGCCTACCCCTTTTCGCCTACGGGACTATCACCCCTATGGCGGCCCTTTCCAGAAGCCTTCGGCTAAGGTTCGGTTTGTAACTTCCCGTTCCCTCTCGAGCGAGAACCGTTATGCCTTACAACCCCCTAGCCACTTAGGCCTCGAGGCCACTTAGTGACTAAGGTTTGGGCTGTTCCCCGTTCGTTCGCCACTACTAAGAGAATCTCTACTGATTTATTTTCCTCGGGGTACTTAGATGTTTCAGTTCCCCCGCTTACCTCCACTAGCTTATGTGTTCAGCTAGCAGTATCCTGAGTTCGTCAGGATGGGTTGCCCCATTCGGAGATCCCCGGCTAAGCTCGTTTGGCAGCTAACCGAGGCTTATCGCAGCCGTACCGCGTCCTTCATCGGCTCTTGGCACCAAGGCATCCGCCATGTGCCCTTATTATCTTGACCTACATTAAAATACAGGACCAAATCATATTCAATTGTTAAAGTACTATTTTTTGCGCAAAAAATAGCGGCCTGATCATTCCCAGGCCGCCCTGAGCAATTCCAGTCCAATTTGCGCTTATTCGATTCTATCTATTACTTTTGCCATTCACAAATTATTCTATTCCCAACACTTGCTTTTGTCAAGCAAAAAACATGCTAAATATTTGAATCTTCAATCTCAGGGACATAATACGTCAAAAAACCTTAACAACTGGATAGTGGAAGGAACCCTGGGTCAAGGGTTTCTGTTATTCACAGTGACAACCATAAATGGTTGATCGACCTAGGAGTATTGTTTTACTCCCTAGAAAGGAGGTGATTCAGCCGCAGCTTCCGCTACAGCTACCTTGTTACGACTTCGTCCCAATCGCTAGCCCCACCTTGGGCGACTGCCTCCGCGAACGGTTAGCCCATCGACTTCAGGTGTTGCCAACTTTCATGACGTGACGGGCGGTGTGTACAAGGCCCGAGAACGTATTCAACGCAGTATTGCTGACCTGCGTTTACTAGCAACTCCGACTTCATGCAGGCGAGTTGCAGCCTGCAATCCGAACTGAGGATGGCTTTGTGAGATTGGCTCCAGATCGCTCTTTCGCAACCCTCTGTACCACCCATTGTAGCGTGTGTGTAGCCCAAGACGTAAGAGCCGTGCTGACTTGACGTCATCCCCACCTTCCTCCCCGTTTCGCGGGGCAGTCTCGCTAGAGAATTCAACTAACGACAAGGGTTGCGCTCGTTGCGGGACTTAACCCAACACCTCACGGCACGAGCTGACGACAGCCATGCAGCATCTGTCATAACGCCCCGAAGGGACACCTGGTTTCTCAGGCTAGCATTACGATGTCAAGTCTTGGTAAGGTTCTTCGCGTATCGTCGAATTAAACCACACGCTCCGCTGCTTGTGCGGGCCCCCGTCAATTCCTTTGAGTTTTAGCCTTGCGGCCGTAGTCCCCAGGCGGGATACTTATGGCGTTAGCTTCGGCACGGGAGGGGTCGATACCCCCCATACCTAGTATCCATCGTTTACGGCGTGGACTACCCGGGTATCTAATCCGGTTTGCTCCCCACGCTTTCGCCCCTCAGCGTCAGAAACAGCCCAGGAAGCCGCCTTCGCCACTGGTGTTCCTCCCGATATCTACGCATATCACCGCTACACCGGGAGTTCCGCTTCCCCCTGCTGTCCTCAAGCTCATCAGTTTCAAATGTCCCCTCCCAGTTGAGCCGGGAGATTTCACACCTGACTTAATGTGCCGCCTGCGGGCCCTTTACGCCCAATAATTCCGGATAACGCTCGCCTCCCACGTTTTACCGCGGCTGCTGGCACGTAGTTAGCCGAGGCTTATTCATTGGGTACCGTCCTTACTCGTCCCCAATAAAAGAGCTTTACAACCCGAAAGCCTTCTTCACTCACGCGGCGTTGCTGCGTCAGGGTTTCCCCCATTGCGCAAGATTCCTTGCTGCTGCCTCCCGTAGGAGTCTGGGCCGTATCTCAGTCCCAGTGTGGCTGACCATCCTCTCAGACCAGCTACCGATCTTCGCCTTGGTGAGCTTTTACCACACCAACAAGCTAATCGGACGCAGGCCCCGCAAAAGGCGCCCCGTAAGGAGCTTTCACTCTCAGTTCGACCTGAGAGCCTACGCGGTATTAGCCCCGATTTCTCGGAGTTGTCCCCCGCCTTAAGATAGGTCACCTACGCGTTACTCACCCGTTCGCCACTATCCAACCGAAGTTATGATCGTTCGACTTGCATGCATAAGGCACGCCGCCAGCGTTAATCCTGAGCCAGGATCAAACTCTCTTTAAAAAGTTTGTTTACAAGAATTGTTTGGACCCTGTTTTCCTTCCACTATCCAATTGTTAAGGTGCTACTTGACGCAAACACTTATTTTACTCTTTTAACTTAGCATTGTCAAGCTATTGTCAGCTTTAAACGACACGATTCTATGAGGCCAATAATGATCAGCCAAACGGCAACATTTTTTTTATATTCCCTAATCCTGGTAATATCCCCCGCCCTTTAGATAACTGTTTTATCATCTTCTGCATCTGACGGAACTGGTTTAACAGTTGATTTACATCCTGCGGCTTAGTACCACTGCCTGCAGCAATACGCTTTCTCCTACTGCCATCGATAACATCCACGTTATTCCTTTCAAACGGCGTCATGGATAAAATTATGGCCTCTATCTTGCCCATCTGCTTCTCATCTATCTGCGCGTTTTTGAACTTGGACATGCCCGGGATCATATCTATAAGCTGTTCCATCGAGCCCATCTTTTTTATCTGTGCATATTGATCAAGGAAGTCTTCAAGATCAAAAGATGTTTTCTTCAGCTTTTTCTCAAGTTTATCGGCTTTCTGCTTGTCAAAGGCCTCTTCGGCCTTTTCAATCAGTGTCAGCATATCACCCATGCCCAGAATGCGCGATGCTAAACGATCAGGATAGAACACCTCCAAGCCATCCATCTTCTCAGAAACACCCATAAACTTAATGGGAACACCGGTAACCGATTTCATAGAAAGAGCTGCTCCACCGCGAGCATCTCCCTCCATTTTGGTTAGAATAAGTCCAGTAAGCCCGATCTTTTCGCCGAACTCATCGGCAATGCGCACCGCATCCTGCCCAGTCATAGCGTCGGCTACCAGCAGCACTTCGGTGGGATCAAGCGTTTTTCTGACTTGCTTAAGCTCCTTCATCAGCGGCTCGTCAATATGCAGCCGCCCCGCCGTATCCACAATTACAACAGTGGCTGCTATCTCTTTGGCATACTTAAGTGCGCCCTTGCAGATATCAGGTACGGATTTTTTCATCTCGCTGTAAACGGGGATGCTGAGTTGCTGACCCAGTGTAATTAGCTGCGTATCTGCCGCCGGTCGATAAACGTCGCAAGCAACCAGCAGCGGACGCTGTCCCGCTTTGCGTAAATGCAACGCCAGCTTGCCTGATGTGGTGGTCTTGCCTGCGCCTTGTAAGCCAACCATAACGATTATAGTCGGGGGACTGCTGGCCTTTAATAGTTGACTCTGCCCGCCACCGAGAATATTAGTCAGTTCCTCATTAACAATCTTTATAACCTGCTGACCCGGCGTCAGGCTTTCCAGGACATCCCTGCCAACACAGCGCTCTTTTACACGAGCAACGAACTCTTTTACCACCTTAAAACTTACGTCACCCTCAAGCAACGCCATTCTCACCTCACGTAGCGCCTGATCGACATCTTTCTCAGAAAGATGCCCGCGATTGCCCAGCCACTTAAATACTCCGCTTAACTTATCCGATAATACTTCAAACATTAACAATGTCCCCTGAACATGAATTAAGAAAGTTTACCCAAGTCATAATAATATATTGAGGTAAGGTATATAGTCAAAAATTACACAAACATATCATATCAGTAATTATTCGATTAACAACAGCCAAACAACTTATATACTTTCTTTCAATCGGTCCGCCAGCGTCTTGTTCATGCCACTGACTAATGCCAATTCCTCTAAAGATGCTTCTCTGATTTTAGAAACCGAGCCAAAATGCCTGATTAGCGCCTTTTTTCTTTTGGAGCCAATGCCTGGAACATCATCGAGGATTGAAGCCGCCACACTCTTCTGTCGCGCTTTACGGTGATAGGTTATGGCAAAGCGATGCGCCTCATCGCGGATACGCTGCAGCATAAACAGCGCCGGTGAATTATTGGGCAATATGATTGGGTCACTACGTTCCGCTAGAAAGATCTCTTCGTTCTCCTTTGCAATGCTGGCAGTAGCGATAGAATCAATACCAGCCTCTTTCAAAACCTGCAAAGCAACGCCTAAATGCCCTTTACCGCCATCTATAAGCAACAGGTCGGGCATGACTGCCCAGCTACTTTCTTTGTTAGACAAACGATCGGCACGTGCAAACCGACGCCGCAGTACCTCGCGCATCCTAGCGTAATCATCAACACCGGAAACCATTTTAATATTGAAACGGCGGTAATCCGATTTCTTGGGCTTGCCCTCATAAAAAACGACCATGCTGCCAACAGCGTTAGTGCCCTGTATATCGGATATGTCATAGCATTCGATTTGCTTGGGAACGTCCAGTAAACCGAGCGCCTGCTGCAGCTCCAAAAGCGCTCCGGCCGTTTTACCGGTATCAGACAACTTTCTGATCTTGCGCTGCACCATCAACTGTGCAGCGTTTTGCGCAACCAAGTCAACCAGCTCTTTCTTTGCGCCTCGTTGCGGCACGAGCACTTTAACTTTCGCTCCACGCTTGGCTTCAAGCCATTTAGAAACCGCGGATAAATCATCGACATCGTGTTGAAGCAGCAATTGAGGCGGAATATAAGATGCGGAATTATAGTACTGTTTAATGAAACTAGCCATGATCTGCCCTGAATCCTCATCATTTGTTCCTCCGAGGATGAAGTGCTCATTTCCGATGAGCTTGCCCGAACGAATAAAAAACACCTGGGCGCAAGCCTCACCTCCTTCTCTTGAAAAGGCAATTGCGTCTTCATCAATGGCCCTAGCAGACATGACTTTCTGGCGTGATATAACGCCCTCGATGCCCTGCAATTGATCTCGGACAGCGGCCGCCCGTTCGAACTCAAGATTTTTCGACGACTGCACCATCTTAAGTTTTAACTGATTGACAATCTTATCTTGCTTACCCTCCAGAAAGAGAGTTACTTGTCTTACCACTTCGCCATATTCCTCCACGCTTACCTCTCCAATGCAGGGACCAACACAGCGGTTTATATGGTATTCCAGACATGGACGTTTATCGTGGCCGGTGATCTTTTTACGGCATGAGCGATATGGGAAAAGTTTCTTTATCAAATCCATGGCTTTGCGCACGGATTTGGCGTTGGCATACGGGCCGAAATAACGCGAACCATCCTGCTCAAGCCGTCGTGTTACATAAATCTGCGGGTAATCTTCAGTTAGACTAATTTTGAGATAAGGAAAGCTTTTGTCATCCTTGAGATTGACGTTATAACGCGGGTGATATTTCTTTATCAGATTGCACTCAAGGAAAATGGCTTCTTGCTCGGAATCGGTAACCATAAAATCGAGGTCGGCGGCTTTTGCCATCATCCGCCGCACTTTGTCAATCAAGCTATCGGCAGAGGCAAAATACGAATTTACTCTGGACCGAAGGTTTGTAGCTTTCCCAACGTAAATCACTTTACCGGATATATCCTTGAAAAGGTAAACGCCTGGCGTAGTAGGCAATGCCTTGGGTTGATCCTTGAGGCGCTCCATAAAGTATTAACTCTCCCTTTTGGCGGCCTCTGCACTACGGGCCACACTGAGCACCCCAACTATCCTATCTATTTTAGAAAGAAGGCGGCTCAACTGCCTAATATCGCTTATATGCAATGTAAGGTAAATATTGGTAACACCGTCATCGTAATCAACACTGCTTACGGCGGCAATATTAACTTTCTCATCGGAAACAAGGGCGGTAATATCGCGCAGCAAACCGACGCGGTCATTTGCTTCTATTAGAACGGAAACTGGATAGGCGTGCCCTGTACGCCCCCATTCAACTTTAACCAGCCTCTCCTTTTCATCCTCGTTAAGTACATTGGGGCAGTCCTTACGGTGAACCGTTATCCCTCTGGTGCGAGTGATAAATCCCATGATTTCATCTCCAGGCACTGGGTTACAACACTGCGCTACGCGGGTAAGCAGGTCTCCAACTCCCATAACCTGAACCGCCGGCTCCACATCGGCAAGAGGCCTTACAACACTTTGAGGAATATCCTCAGTATCTGGCGAGGCACTAAGTTTTACTGCTATTTGATGTGTACTGACGTCTCCACAGCCAAGCGCCGCCAGAAAATCATCCATATCATCATATTTAAACAAAAGCGCTATCTGCTCCTGCTCGCTTAAGGGAATGCCCAGTCTTCTGAACTCCTTCTCAAGAAGTGCTTTGCCGGTATCGATATTAGTAGCTTTCTCCCGACGTTTAAACCACTGCTTTATCCTAGCTCTGGCATGAGAGCTGTTAATATATCCCGAATTGGGGTTGAGCCAGTCTAGACTGGGGCCGCGGTCAGTTCTCGTCGACAGAATTTCCACCGTATCACCATTGCGAAGTTGATAGGTTAAAGACTCAAGCTTTCCATTAATCTTGGCCCCTATACAGTGATGTCCAAGTTCGGTATGTATACGATAGGCAAAGTCCAGCGGAGTTGATCCTGCAGGCATCTGCTTTATCTCCCCTTGTGGAGTATAGACAAAAACCTGATCTCCAAACATATCGGTTTTGACCATATCTAGAAAATCGGGTATGCTCAATTCCCGCTGCCAATCCATAAGCTGCCGAAGCCAAGCAACCTTCTCGTCAAAACGCATATCCCCCTTATTGCCTTCTTTGTAGCGCCAGTGAGCCGCAATTCCATACTCCGAGAGACGATGCATTTCATAAGTGCGAACTTGGATTTCAAGGGGCTTGGCGTCGAGTGCCATCACAGTCGTATGCAGTGACTGATACATATTGTCCTTGGGATTGGCTATGTAATCATCAAATTGGCCGGGGATAGGACGCCATAGGCTATGGATAACGCCTAAAGAATTGTAACAGTCGTTGATTTCATCAACTAAAACACGAACCGCCAAAAGGTCGTAAATATCACTGAATTCTTTGCCATCAGCACTATATTTCTCTATTTTTTTATATATGCCATATATATTTTTGGGCCTACCATATACTTCCGCCTTTATTCCAGACTTTATAAGCTCATCGTTTATAACCCTAATTACCTGCTTTATGTATCGCTCACGCTCTTCTCTGCGTACAGCAACCAGCTGTGTTATCTCTTTATATTTCGCAGGATCGAGATGACGTAACGAGAGGTCCTCAAGCTCCCACTCAAGCTGCCATATTCCCAACCTATGTGCTAGTGGTGCATATATGTCCATCGTCTCCCGCGCAACGCTACGACGTTTGTCCGGGGATAAAGCTTTGAGTGTACGCATGTTATGCAGCCTGTCGGCTAGCTTGATTATAACCACCCTTATATCCTCAGCCATAGCTATAAACATCTTGCGCAGGCTCTCAATTCGAGCTTGGGGGTCGTCAGCGCTTTTCTTCGGCTTGACTATGGCACCATCGGCAGGTTTAGTCAATTTGCTCAGCTTGGTAACACCATCAACAAGTTTTGTCACCTCACTGCCAAATCTGTTCTCAAGCTCAGCAAGCGCTACTCCGCAATCCTCCACCACGTCATGAAGCAGTGCGGCCACGACACAGTTAACATCAAGCATTAGGTCGGCAACTATCAACGCTGTTTGAAGCGGATGCTCAAGATAGGGCTCACCCGATTTGCGCAGTTGACCCTCGTGGCTTTTAAGCGCAAACTGATAACCCTCGTTAACAAGAGGAAGTAAATCCTCCGAGAGGTAATCTTTAAGTTTGTTCTGAAGTGTGCTTATCTCTACCAATTATCTGCCAAACCATTTTGCTTTATGTTTAAAGTATACTCCCCCACCACATGCCCTGCAATCGTTTATTTTCTTTACAAATTTGGCACCGTTGCTGTATTCTTAAGGTTGTACCAACTGGGGGTGGTTTTTATCTTGTACAAAGTACCGCGAGGCACTTCGGATATCCTGCCGGAAGATCAGCCTTATTTTACATATATCGAGCAGAACGCGGCTCGGTATTGCCAACTATATGGTTACCAACCTATCGAAACACCGGTTTTCGAGAATGCCGACCTTTTTAAACGCAGCGCTGGCGAGGAAACAGACATTGTGGGTAAAGAGATGTACATTTTCACAGACAAGGGTGGCTCCGACCTGGCACTGCGGCCCGAAGGCACCGCTCCTGTATTGCGAGCATATATAGAACACGGCATGCTAAACCTGCCTCAGCCGGTAAAGCTATATTACTTTTCCTCTCTGTTCAGATATGAACGGCCACAAGCGGGACGGTTTAGGCAACACCATCAGTTTGGTGCAGAAGCCATCGGTGATAACGACCCAGCGCTGGACGCCGAATTGATAGATATGATATGGAACTTCATCACCAGTTTGGGTATAGACAAAATCTCACTGTTCATAAACAGCATTGGCTGCGCTGAGTGCCGACCCGATTATTTGGAGAAATTAAGGCAGTATTATTCAAGCAAAACGAATAACATGTGCTCGGACTGTAAGGCAAGGATTATCAACAATCCGTTGCGTCTGCTGGATTGCAAGAAAGAATCATGCATACCGTTAGTAGCACAAGCACCTAAGAGTAGCCAGTACCTCTGCCGTAAGTGTAGTGACCACTACGATTTGTTAAAGAAATACCTCGGCCTGCTCACCATACCGTACACCGAAAATTCGGCTCTTGTGCGAGGGCTGGATTACTATACTAAAACGGTTTTTGAAATTCAGCCTCAGGAAGAAAAAGGAGCACAAACAGCCATAGCCGGAGGCGGCCGCTACGACGGTCTCGTCGAGGTACTGGGCGGCAAACCCACCGCTGGTATCGGATTCGGCTCCGGCATGGAGCGTATCGTACTCAATCTAAAAAAACAGGGCATCGCCATACCAGCACCAGCAAAACCAAAGATATTTGTCGTCTATCTCGGCGATGCGGCCAAGGAGAAGGCGTTGAGTATAACCAGCGATTTACGCAAAAACGGTATTTCGGCAGTACAATCCTTGGGCAACCGCAGTATTAAGGCACAACTGAAACAGGCTGATAAAGCACAAACAGCTTACGCCATAATAATCGGTGAGGATGAGCTAAAATCAAACTCAGTAATACTGCGGGATATGTCGCAGGGTAGCCAGCAGTCACTATCTATAAATGATATAGTTGTGATACTCAAGGACATGTACACCCGCAAGATGGTGCGAGAGATAGCCGATTAACAACGACTGCCCTGATGAAGTTGTAAGATGACCGAGATTTCAACAAAAACATTAACTAATAAACTTGATGGCATTGAAAAACGCTATAACGAGTTAAGTGAGCTTATGGCCAAACCAGATATTGCCACAGACTTTGAGCAAATCAAAACGCTCAGTCAAGAGCAATCCTCCATAGGGGACCTTGTAAATAAATACGGGAAATACAAAGCGGCCACACAGAGCCTTGGAGAAGCCCAACAAATGCTGACTGAAACCTCAGACGAAGAAATGGCCGAACTGGCTAAAGAAGAAATTGAATCTTTAAAAGGGAAGAGTGAAATCCTGCTCCACGAGATAAAGGTTGCGCTGCTGCCAAAAGACCCAGCGGACAAGAAAGACGTTATTGTTGAAATCCGCGCCGGTGCAGGTGGTGAAGAAGCGGGACTGTTCGCCGCCGACCTCTATCGTGCCTACAGCCGTTATGCAGTGTCTAAAAGATGGACAGTGGAACTGATAAACAGCAACGAAAGCGGGATCGGCGGTTTTAAAGAAATAGTCTTTGAAATAAAAGGCAAAGGTGCCTATAGCAGGCTTAAATACGAAAGCGGCGTACATCGAGTTCAGCGCGTGCCAACAACTGAATCCGGTGGCAGATTACATACCTCTACCGCCACTGTAGCTGTTCTACCTGAGGCAGAAGAAGTAGATATCGAAATAAATCCCGATGATCTCAGGATAGATGCCTTCCGTGCCAGCGGCGCCGGAGGACAGCACGTTAACAAAACCTCCAGCGCCATCAGGATAACCCATACCCCCACTGGAATCGTATCGACCTGCCAAGATGAACGGTCTCAGCTGAAAAACAAAACAAAGGCTATGGCGGTATTGCGCACCCGCCTGTACGATATGGAACTTCAAAAACAGCAAGATAAAATGACGTCACAGCGACGCTCACAGGTGGGTACCGCAGACAGATCTGAGAAGATACGAACCTATAACTTTCCGCAAGACCGTATAACTGATCATCGCATAGGTATAAACTGGCACAACCTGCTCGGCATCCTCGACGGAGACCTCGATCAGTTGATAGATGCCGTGGCCACCGCACAGCGGGCCAAGCAATTGGAGGAAAGCCTGGCGTGACCCTAAAAGAGACGCTCATCGCAACCCGTAAAACCCTGGCCTCTAAACACATGGAGGAACCCAAACTGGAATCGGATCTCCTGGTAAGATACGCCACCGGGCTCAGCAAAGAGCAATTTCACACCCAATACAATCGCAAGCTTAGCGATGAAGAGATTGCGACATTAGATGAAGCAGTAAAGCGAAGAGCTCGGGGCGAACCTATTGCCTATATATTGGGATACAAGGAATTCTTTGGGTTGATGTTCGATGTCAGTCCATCCGTTCTTATCCCACGCCCGGAAACAGAACTGCTGGTTGAAAAAGCTATTGAGACCGCGCGACTACAAAACATACGCCTTATAGCTGATATAGGCACAGGTTGCGGAGCAATTGCCATATCCATCGCTAAACACGTGCCTCATACCCAAATATACGCTGTCGACATATCCGAAACTGCTCTAGAAGTAGCTAAAACCAACAGCCAGAAACATGACGTAACTGACCGCGTGCACCTGCTGCACGGCAACCTACTTGAGCCTATTCCTGAGCCTGTTGACCTTATAGCTGCCAATTTGCCTTACGTTAGAAGCGAGGACTGGGCAAACCTGCCTGCAGAAATAAAATCGAATGAGCCAAAGTCAGCGCTTGTAAGTGGAACCAAAGGGCTGGATACAATAAAAGACCTGCTGGCAACGGCGAAAAGCAAACTGCGGCCAAACGGCGCAATATTGCTTGAGATTGGAAACTGCCAAGGTAGTACAGTGCTCAATCTAGCATCTTCGTATTACCTCGGAGCGACGGTGGAACTTTATACCGACTTAGCCGGCTTGGATAGAATTGTTAGCATAGTAACTTAAGGAGAGCAATGTACAAACTACTGGCGCTTGATCTGGACGGCACCCTCATCGGCAAAGACCTGGTAATCTCGCCACGAACTAAAAACGCTATCGGCCAATTGATAGCCCGTGGAGTCATCATCACCATCGCTACTGGGCGCATGTTCCAGTCGGCACGCCCGTTTGCTCAGGAGCTGAATATAAGCGTCCCCATCATTTGCTACGAGGGTGCCATGATCGCCAATCCAAATACAAAAGAGGTGCTGTGGCACAAACCGGTGCCACTGAATCTTGCCAAAAGGGCTATCGAGATAGCAAACAAGAAAGAGCTGCATATTAATGCATACCTTGATGATGAACTATACGTCGAAACTGTAAACGAAAAAGCCGTGCTTTACGCTAGCATCGCGCGTGTGAGTGCAAATGCCGTAGGCAACTTGCTGGATTTTCTAAATAGAGAGCCAACTAAGCTGGTAATAGTGGGGACTCCCGAAGAAATCGACGGCATAGACAAAACACTCAAAGATGAGTTCAAGGGAGCTCTTCATGTTGCCAAATCGTTTCCTCATTTCTGCGAAATAGCCCATCGGGAGTGCAGCAAAGCAAATGCTCTGTCAATGCTAGCAGACAAGCTTGATATCGCCCAATCAGAGGTGGTAGCTATTGGTGACAACCCCAACGATGTGGATATGGTCCGATGGGCAGGTATGGGCATCGGTATGGCAAATGGCACGGACGAGGTAAAAGAGGTTGCAGACTGGATAACAGGAAGCATAGAAGAAGATGGGGTAGCACAGGCTGTTGAAAAGTTCTTTAAGCCAGCGACGAACTAATGCAGTCCCGCTAGTTGCCACAATTTACCTTCGGTCTTGATGGATGTGGCTACAACAACCTCGGTATTATGCATTTCCTTCGTATTATGGGCACCGCATACGCCCATACATGTCTTTAGCGCACCAACCAGATTCTCGGTACCATCGGTCATCGATGTCGGGCCATAAAGCAGTGGTTCTAAACCAACATTTACACCAACTCTTATTCTAGTACCACGCGGCAGGTTCATATCGGGAGTGGCCATACCCCAATGGCAGCCACGGCCAGGCGCCTCGGTAGTACGGGCAAACGGTGAACCCATCATCACGCCATCGGCGCCAGAAGCGATTGACTTGCAAATGTCGCCGCCGGTACGCAAACCGCCATCTGTGATCAGCGTTACGTATCTGCCAGTCTCATCCAGATAATCGTCTCTGGCAGCGGCACAATCCATAGTGGCCGATACCTGTGGCACACCCACACCCAAAACCTCTCTGGTGGTGCAGGCAGCTCCAGGACCAACGCCAACTAGAAATCCAGCTACACCAGTCTTCATCAGCTCCATGGCTGCACTATAACTCACGCAATTACCGACAATCACCGGAACCGATATCTGTTCACAGAGCTCAGAAAATATGAGGCCGCGGTAACTCTTGGAGATATGACGAGCGGTGGTAACGGTTGAAGCTACGACGAGAACATCGAGTCCGGCCTCCACTGCAATAGGAGCTATCTTCTTGGTATGGGCTGGCGTAAGCGATGCAGCACAAACCACACCACCGTCCTTTATCGCTTCAATTCGCTGACCAACCAGTTTATCTTTAACCGGCTCCTTGTAGGCCCGCTGTATGATACTGGTAACCGCCTCAGCAGAAGCTTCGGATATAGCCTGTAGAACTTCATCTGGATTTTCATAGCGGGTCTGTACGCCATCCAGATTTAAAACCGCAAGGCCACCAAGCTTGCCCAGCGCCACAGCAAATTTCGGGTCTACAACTCCATCCATTGCAGAAGCCAGTATCGGGATATCCAGCTTATGCTCACCTATGGTCAAGCTTACGTCGGCCTGATCCGGATTAATAGTGACGTCACCCGGCACCAGAGCCACCTCATCAAAGCCATATGTATGGCGCAATTCTTTACGTTTCCTCATATCAAAACCATAAAAAGGTATTAGAGAGAAATATAGCACGCAGATGTGCCTTAAGTCAATAAAAATAGTATTGGACGAAGCACTTTAAAATGACCTATAATTACCCCGATATGTTATATATTGTAGCAACACCTATCGGCAACCTTGAGGACATATCCTTAAGAGCATTGCGCATTCTGAGCGAGGTGAGCCTTATCGCCGCTGAGGATACGCGCAAAACAAGCATTCTGCTGAAAAAATACGATATCAGGACACAACTTACCAGCTACTACGAACACAGCAAACAAACTAAAACGGTACAGCTTCTTGACCGTCTGCTAACCGGCGAGGATATAGCAATTGCCTCGGAAGCGGGCATGCCAGGCATAAGTGACCCAGGATACGAGCTTATCAACGCAGCAATTGAAAAGGGCATTAGGGTAATTCCCATACCAGGCCTGTCTGCTCTGACCACGGCGCTTGTGGTATCCGGCCTGCCAACCAACGCATTCATCTATATCGGCTTTTTGCCTCGCAGGAAGGTTGAACGGAAAAAGATACTTATATCAATTGCTGATGAGTCACGAACGATAGTAGCCTTCGAAGCACCGCACCGTATCCAATCGTCTCTGACCGATATAAAAGACGTTCTTGAAGACAGACGAATAGCCGTCTGCCGAGAGCTAACCAAGATGCACGAGGAAATCTTCAGGGGCAGCGTAAGCCAAGCCATTGCACACTTCGATAATCCCAGAGGTGAATTCACCCTTGTCATAGAGGGGAAAACTGAAGAAAAACAAATGATCGACATAGGCTCAATCAAAGCGGAGTTTAGGCAACTGAAAAAGCGTGGCATAAAAGCAAAAGAGGCAACGGTTAGAATAAGCAAAGAACGCCGGATTACTCGTAAAGAAGCCTACGATATCTGGCTCTCTCTTTAATAGCCACCAGCGTTATGGTAAAATCCACTAGGTAGGATAATTACATAATGACCGAACGTATTTTTATCGGAGTAGCGTGGCCCTATGCCAATGGGCCGCTTCATTTAGGGCACGCCGCCAGTATCTTGCCATCCGACATCTTCGCCCGATTCCACAGATTAAAGGGTAACGAGGTGTTAATGGTATCTGGATCTGATCAGCACGGCACGCCCATAACCCTCCGCGCCGAGCAGGAGTCAAAAACCCCAAAAGAGGTGGCGGCATATTACCACAAAAGCTTTATGGACTCACTTGGGAAACTAGGTATTTCTTTTGATTTATTCACCTCAACCGAAACTCAGAACCATCAGGAGGTAGCGCAGGATATATTCCTGAAGCTGCTAGGCAAGGGCCACATCTACAAAGATGCTCAATGCTTACCCTATTGCGATATCCACAAGCGCTTCCTGCCAGATAGATACGTTGAAGGCACATGCCCCAACTGCGGCTTTGAAAATTCCAGAGGCGATCAGTGCGACGAATGCGGCAAACCGCTTAACGCTAGTGATCTTAAGAATATCCGCTGTAGCCTTTGCGGAAGCACGCCACGGTTTATAGAGTCCGAGCACTATTTCCTGCGGCTGTCAGCATTCAATGACAAACTATTGTCCAGGGTTGAACAACAAACACATTTTAGAAAAAACGCTCAGAACTTCACCTTACGATTACTCAAAGAAGGCCTTAAGGACAGGGCTATCACCCGCGATATAGAATGGGGCATCCGCGTACCAGTTCCTGAGTTTGAAAACAAGAGTCTCTACGTCTGGTTCGAGGCGGTTGCCGGTTATCTATCAGCATCCAAAGAATGGGCCAAGTCGACTGGCAACGCCGAGAAATGGCGCGAATTCTGGACTGGCGACTGCAGGTCATACTACTTTGTTGGCAAGGACAACATACCGTTTCACACAATCATCTGGCCAGCCATGCTTATGGGCTACGGCGATCTCAATCTACCATTCGATGTGCCTTCCAATGAATATTTAACTCTGGAGGGCAAGCAGTTTTCCACCAGTCGCAACTGGGCAGTTTGGTTGCCCTACTATCTTGGGAAATACCCGCCTGACCCGCTACGTTACCTGCTCTCAATAAACATGCCCGAGACCAGCGATGCCGATTTCTCATGGCGCGAATACGTGAGGCGCAATAACGACGAGCTGGTGGCAACCTACGGCAATTTGGTGCACCGAGTACTCACCTTCACATATCGGAATTACGACGGATGTGTGCCAGAGCACCGCGAGTACGACGATCCGAGCAAATCGTTGCTTACCGAATCGCGAAAAGCACTCGATACAGTCGATGATTTACTAAATCACTGCCAGTTCAGAGCAGCAATAAGAGAAATAATGGCGCTGGCACAAAAAGCCAACCAGTACCTCGATGAAAGCGCTCCATGGAAGAGAATAAAAGAGGATAGAGTCGCAGTAGCAAACATCTTAAATGTTGCTATCGAGGTAATCTGTTGCCTGAAAACGGTGCTTTACTCCTTCATCCCGTTCAGCTCACAAAAACTGCACACTATGTTGGGATTTGATGGCAAAATCGAAGAAGGTGGCTGGACGATTAAGCCTCCTGCTGCCGGCCAAAAGCTAAGCCAACCTGAGCCACTATTTGCCAAACTCGATCAAGATGTGGTAAAAGAAGAGACCGAAAACCTACTTGCCAGTCAAAAGGAGCGGCTTGGAAACAGTTGACATCTTTAAACCGATTCAAAAAGAGCTAAGCATGGTACGCAATGCCATGCTTGATGCTACCAAAAACGATAATCCACGGCTGACAGAGCCGCTAGGCCATGTTCTAAAAAACGAGGGTAAATTAGTAAGACCCGCTATCACTCTGCTTAGCGGCAAACTAAATACCTACAACACCGAACCGCTTATACAAATGTCAGCGGCAATCGAGTTTCTGCATCTAGCATCATTGCTCCACGACGATACCATCGACAAATCCGACACCCGCCGCGGCCAGCCAACCGTCAGCAGTGTCTGGGGCAGCAACACCGCCATACTCATCGGCGACTATCTATTCGCCAAATCAGCCTACATGGTATCAACCTTGGGTAAAACGGAGATGATGGCCATCTTTGCCCAAACACTAATGAGTCTGTGCATAGGCGTCTTGGAAGAGAGCGACAACAACTACAACGCTAATCAAACGCGAGACGATTACTATAAGAAAATCAATGACAAAACGGCGTCTCTTTTCCATCTAGCTTCTCAATCAGGTGCAGCCTTGGGAGATGCCTCTAAGGAAGATATCGATTCACTTAAAAGTTATGGATATAACTTGGGTATAGCCTTCCAAATAATTGATGACATCCTAGATTTTACCGGTGAGCAAGAAGAGATAGGCAAGCCTGTGGGAGGCGACTTTCTAAGCGGAAACCTGACACTTCCCGCCATCCTGCTTATGGAAAAACAACCTCAGGATAACCTGATAAAAAAAGCATTCCAGGAAAAGTGTAAAGGTGAAGAGATAAAAAACATCATCTCAAAAATTCAAAACTCCTCTATAATCGAGCAAGCTTATGCCGTGGCCAACGATTTCTGTTTTAAGAGCAAACAGGCTTTGGCAGATATGCCAGATAGTGACGCCAGACAATCACTACTCGATTTAGCAAGCTATGTTATTGAGCGCAGAAAATAGCTAGTCTCCGTTCCCCAAATCATCCATCTCTTTATCCATTCTGTACCAGTAAGTTGCCTGCCTGAGAGCTGCGATATAGGCGTCTTTGGCCATGGTATCAAAAGTAACTATTATGACCTGTCTCAGCGAGGTTTTGGCTTTGTAAAGGGAAAAAATAATCGCTTTGATAGCCCTATCAGCCGCCTTCTTTAAAGGGTAGCTATAAGCGCCGGTACTTACTGACGGAAAAGAGATACTAGTCAGATTATGCTCTGCTGCAAGTCTCAGACTTTCTGTATAAGAGCTGGCAAGCAACTCGGCTTCGTTTCTGTCACCACCATTCCAAATCGGCCCCACGGTATGAATCACATATTTCGATTTTAGATTGCCCCCGGTAGTGATAACGGCTTGGCCAGATGGCAGGCGCCCCCGTTTGGCGATTATTTTTTTGCACTCCTCCAAAATAGCCGGCCCACCGGCGCGATGGATGGCCCCGTCCACACCGCCTCCGCCCATAAGACCTGAGTTGGCAGCGTTAACTATGGCGTCTGACCCCTGTTTGGTTATGTCTCCCAGAATTACAGAGATCGTGGTTTGGCCTATCTGGGCTTCCACAGATAATCTCCTATACAGAAGGAATAGAGGCCGTGCTATTCGAGGGTTATGGTGCCGCTTTTGCCGCCGCTCTTTTTGACAAGCCGCACGTTTTCTATTACCATGCTGCGGTCCACGGCTTTGCACATGTCATATATAGTAACCGCGCTGATTGATACGGCTGTGACAGCCTCCATCTCCACGCCGGTCTTGCCGGTGCATTTAACGGTAGCGGTTATTTCTACCGTATCCGGGACTATTAACTCAAAGTCCATAACGACTGAGCCAATAGCGATGGGATGGCACATAGGGATAAGATGGGGCGTTTGTTTGGCCGCTGAGATACCTGCTACCTGTGCCACTGCTAAGACATCTCCTTTTGCCATTTGGCCCTTTTTAATCAGCCTAAAGGTTTCAGGTAGCATTTTTACCGTGCCCTTGGCTATGGCCAGCCTTTCGGTGTCCAGCTTACTAGTTACATCCACCATGCGCGCACGGCCGGATGAATCGATATGGGTAAGCTTGTTTTCTTTTGACTGGGTCATGCTATCCCCCAATCTGGGCCATGTTGCGCTTTTTAGGTTTGGCTCCGTTATGCAGTTCATGCCCTTTAGGTTTGTTGTCCACAGCTTTTTTAATCAGGCTCTTCAGAGTATCATTTGGTACACTGTCGCGTAGTGGCACCATGAGGTCAATCTCGTTATCCGACAGAAGACAGGGACGCAGCTTACCGTCAGCCGTCAGCCTCAGTCGATTGCAGGACATACAGATATGCTCAGTTACTGAACTGATGAAGCCGATTGTACCTCTTGCCTGCGGAAAGCGAAAGTATTTGGCTGGGCCATGTCCTGTATGGTCGAATACAGGCTCAAGCTCGCCTAGTGCCCTGACTCGCTGCTCTATTTCGGAGCGTGGTATGAACCACTTGTTTGCTGACTGATTTCCTTCAAATGGCATAAGCTCTATAAATCGCACATGCCAACTTTTTTCCGTGGTTATTTTCGCGAAGTCCGCTATCTCGTCATCGTTAATACCGCGCATGGCCACAACATTTATTTTGATCGGTTCGAGCCCCGCTTTGTGCGCCGCCCGGATACCGGCAAAGGCATCTGCAAGTATGCCAACGCGAGTAATTTGCTCAAATTTATCCTTTTGCAGGGTATCCAGGCTGATATTAACCCTTCTCAGTCCGGCCCCCTTTAATTCGGCGGCATACTTGGGCAGTAATATAGCGTTGGTTGTCAGCGAAAGATCATCGATACCTTTTATTTGCGCCAGCATTCGAACCAAGTCGGTTATCCCTTTCCTAACCAATGGCTCACCACCGGTTAGGCGTATTTTACTGATTCCTGCCTCTACCGCTGCCAATGCCACATTTTTTATTTCCTCATAGCTTAGTACCTGGCTATGGGGCGCAAGGTTTATTCCTCTGTTGGGCATGCAATAGGTACAGCGTAGGTTACAGCGGTCGGTAACCGAGATGCGAAGATAGTTTATAGGACGTTGGAACGAGTCGGAAAGACCAGTCATTCTTTATACTTCCTGCTCTTACATTATACGTTATGGGCAGCCATGTGTAAAAGTCTGGATTGCAAAGCAAGTTTACCAAGCTCAGGCTAGTTGTGCTAAGGAAAGTTCATCAGCAGTTTGCGTGCCGCTTGGGCTGCTTTGGCGCGGTGACTTACGCCGTTCTTTTCCTTAATAGTAAGTTCGGCCATGGTCTTATCAAGTTCAGGGATATAGAAGATAGGGTCGTAGCCGAAACCGTTTATGCCTTTGGCCTGGTAAGTAATATAGCCATCGCACCTGCCATCGCAGAGCTTTACATCTTCACCGGGTATCGCGATGGCTATTACACATATAAATCGTGCGGTTCGTTTTTCCCAAGGCACACCTTTGATTTTCGTTAGCAGATAGTTTAAGAGATCTGCGCCTGCTGCTTCCTCGCCAGCGTATCGTGCCGACATAATCCCCGGTTCGCCACCGAGTGCGTCAACCTCAAGCCCGGAATCGTCCGCCAGCGTTATCAGGGAACTCATGGCGGTGTATTCGGAAGCTTTTAGCACGGCATTTTCTTTAAAAGTGCCCCCTGTTTCCTCAACATCGACATCAATACCCTCGTGTGCAAGCGAAACTAGGGTAAAGGGAACCTCTGCGAGTAGCACATTATACTCTTTGAGCTTGCCCTGATTGTTGGTGGCAACAAGCAGCTTTTTAGAGATCACCGAACCTGTCTGCAAGTTTTTTCATCACCTGAGGCATGGTGGTGTACTCCATCTCTTCCAATGGCAGGCGGTGCGGCTCGAACGGACCATGCCTTCTCATGTATTCGCCCATTACGTTTGCTTTGTCACGTGCAGGATCAAAACTGGGATCGTCGAACATATCCACTGGTCCCACCAGTTTGCCATCCGCAAGCTGGAAACCCGCCGCTATAACCCTGGGTGGGCCGTCGAATCGACTGGGGTTGGCATCGTGCAACGCCACTGGCATTAGCGGACCGTGGTGTGAACCTCGCATCCATCCCTCTACCAGTTGCGGAAAAGCAAAGGGCTCAAGCACCTCTCCTACTGCCGGGAACTTGCCCTGACAGCGAACTATACACACCGGATCGTCTTTCCCCACATATTTACCGGCGATGAGCGATAATTTTTGGGTGGAGGAGACAGCAGCAATCTCGTTTGACGGTCTATGGAAGACGGCCTTTACCGCATAGCGGGATGGCGCTCCCATGAAGATCAACATATCATAAATCTCTTCAGGAGCATTAAGGATTATTTTCTTATTTTCTTTAACGTCATGAATTTCGAATGCATAACCATCATGCATCTTCTCCGAAATAACCAGTCCAATGGTATTAAACGGGTCGGCGAACATTTTATAAAGTGGCAGATTCCATGCGCCGGAAGAGGTTTTATCTGCCATGTAGATCATTACCGGTTCGGATTCTCTCTCGTCTATTTCCATCTCGGCGACTCCCGGTCCCATGCCCTTTACATTTCCTGAGTAGGAGTCTGACAGCAGGTCTTGTCCTGCCCCATACAGTTTTAGTGATTTGGCCACATTGGTGCAATCAACGAAAGTATCCCATGCTAATTTATGAATTCTGTCATTATCCTCACCAAGCTTATGAGTCATTATGAGTTGCAGGTCATCGCCGCATTTGGTTACATGGTAATCTATAAGAACCCCCGATTTATGAGCTGATGCCATACATTCGGTTGCTTTTGCTTCAAGGTCTGGGTGCATACTGGAATGTCCCACATACCCCCCGATATCGGCCTTGATTACGCTTAAAGTTATCACAAACATCCCCCCATAATTATTAATTTTTTAAAATCCAGAATATTGATTCGCGGACGGCTTTAATGAATTCCCTCGTATTCTAAGCGCGGCCCCCGTCAATTCTCCACATGGGCGCGCTATTTCTTCTGTAATACCTGCTCCAAAAAACCGGTAGAAGGTTTCCTTTAAAATAAAACCGAGTATTATTAACAGCAATCCTACCCCTGCTAAACCGTGACACGCGTATTGATAGTACGGATTGATCGATTCAGCAAAGTCTATTATAGCATTAACAGCATAACCGATGCCACCAATCAGCAATAGCGCCAAACCTATATAAATCATTCCTTTTCTGGCTGCACTGAGCAGTGATATAAGGGTTATATGGCTGGATAGAGGGTCATCCATTTGCTCTCGAGTCTTGGAGCGATTGATTCCTAATAATGTGCTTGTTTGTAACATAATATTTTACGCGGCGACCGCGCGATATTGCATGCATTATATCTTCAGGACTGGTTAGATAATCCTCGATAGGCATCCTCTTAATAATCTATCCCTTTTCGCGCTAAAGCCCCCCTGGCATATGGATGCTTGACTTCTTTCATTTCGGTAACTAGGTCAGCTCGCTCAATAAGCTTTTGATCGGCATAACGACCAGTGAGGATAATATCGACATCTGCGGGTTTTTTGTCAATTAGCTCGATTACCGCTTCCACATCTACCAAATTCCAGGCAGTAGCTATGTTGATTTCATCAAGGATCACCAGACCATAATCGCCGCTTAAAACAGCCTCTCGAGCCGCAGACAGGGACTTTTTGGCTTCCTCCTTATCTTCAGGAGTAACGTTATTCGGATCTACAAATCTTTGGGGACCGAACCTAGAAAAAGCAACATTTGGCAATTTGGACATGGCTACCTGCTCGCCGTTTGAGCAAGTACTCTTCATGAAGAACGCTATATGCACTCTTTTACCATGGCCTAGAGCCCTTAAGGCCACTCCCATTGCCGCTGATGTTTTACCTTTACCGTTACCGGTGAAGATTAAAACCAAACCCTTACTTTCTGTTCCAAGTATGGAACAACTCCTACTTTAAGCGCCATAAGTTTAGCAAGGCGCCTATCCGTTGTCAAGAAAATTCACACTCGGCTGTTGACCTAGTTTAGATGAGAAGTTACAATGCATGAAATAGGGTTTTATATATGAGATATGTTCGTTCTTCGGGTAAGGCTTTGGCCAGTGGGGTAAAGCGGATTTTCGGATATTTCCGGCTGGCTATAGGCGAGTTTCTGGATGATAACGGCGCTCATTTGTCAGCCTCGATATCGTATTATCTTTTATTCTCTATTTTCCCTCTGTTGCTAGCAGTTGTTGCAATCTTAGTAACTGTTGTGCAGGAAACTGCGGCACAGGATATAATAGATTGGTTACAGACAATTGTCCCCGAGCAATATTTCTCATCAGTTGAATCTGGTGTTGAAAGCGCGGTTGCTTATCTACTTGCTGTTAGAAGCGTTTCCACAATTATTGCTTTAATAGGCCTGCTATGGGCAGGCACCTCTGTATTCAATGTAATTAGAAAAACACTGAATGTAATATGGGGTATAACAATACCGCGACCGTTTTTCCGTGAAAGATTGATGGAAATTATTATGGTGGCTGTTGTCGGTATTATTGTGCTGTCATCTTTTGTGCTCTCCGTTGGTTTGGATCTTATACAAGGATATGTGCAAATACCTGGTTTTACTGGCGCCATTACCAGCGGTGCACTGGGGGCAGTAATATCTGGTAGCATAATGTTTCTGATTTTCATATTTCTTTATCGGTTTACACCTTACGTGAAACTGCGCTGGAGGGATGTCTGGTTTGAGGCGCTGTTGGCAGCGATATCGTTTGAAGTAATCAAGTATATCTTTGTAGCGTATATATTTGCTAGGATTGGCGACGTTGATAATATATATGGATCATCTATCGGCATTGTAATAGCCGCTCTCCTTTGGGCCTATGTATCATCTATCGCTTTTCTTTTCTGCTGCGAGATGGCCTCATTGAGGTATAGGGGCGTGATGCTTTGGGGCAGGGGGAGAATTGAAACAACGGAAGGCCCGCTACCTTCGTTCTTGGAGAGCAGGGTTGAATCTACTGATGATCATGAGATAGGCGGAGAAGGCCAGATAAATTAGGTTAGATTAACCAGCGTTGATCCCTATTTTCGCAGTTTCACGGATAGAGTAACATCAATCCCCTGAATTTTGTAGTTTTGGACATATGCTTCCTCACGCGGCGGCCCGGCAATCAACTCGTTAGACAGTGTTTCCTGCATTATATAATCGCTGTGCTCGTCCATAACCCGTTTAACATCGCTATTACCCTCATAGTAGGTGTATATATGATCGGCGATCTCAAACCCTGCGCCGCGCCGCATGGTCTGTATCCTGTGCACCAGTTCCCGTGCCATTCCCTCGTCGGCCAGATCCTGAGAAATGTCGGATGTAAGGGCCACGACGTATCCACCATCGCTGGCGGTGGTAAACTCAGGCTTATCCAGCACTTCGCTTTCATTGTCTATAAAGGTGAGTGATTTGACATTAAGCTCGCTCTGCACTTGAGGGGCCAGTCTTATCAGGCCCTCTCGCTCTTCTTCTGATCTTATATTTACTATCACTTTGGCCAGCGGCTGGCGCACTTTGATGCCCGCCTTGCTACGGGCAGCCCTGCCTAGGCTTGCCACCTTCATAGCGATTTGCGTGTGCCCCGATAACTTTTCATCGATTAGATTGGGGTTGGCCACGGGATAGTCTGTAAGATGCACGCTTTCCGGCGCATTATCATCTAAGCTGCAAACCAAATTCTGGTAGATTTCCTCAGCTACGAATGGTGTAAATGGTGCAAGCAACTTGGCCAGTGTCACCAGACACTCGTAGAGTGTTTCATACGCTGCCAGCTTGTCCATGTCGTTTTCGCTTTTCCAGAAACGTCTTCTACTCTGCCTTATATACCAATTGGACAAACTTTCAACGAAACCTTCCACTTTGCGCCCAGCGCCAGTGGGATCATAGTTATCCAATCCAGCAGTTATATCACGGGTTAGCTGATGCAGCTCAGATAGTATCCACTTATCAAGGTCTGAGTTATATTGAGCAAAGATACCGCCCTTGCCTGGCTCAAAGTTGTCTATATTGGCATACATTACAAAAAAGGAGTAGGTGTTCCATAGGGTCATCAGGAATTTGCGCGATATTTCCTTGATGCCGTCTGTCGAGAATCGGCGCACGTTTCCGGACTGGGCAGAGGTGTACAGATACCAACGCAGTGCATCGGCGCTGTACTGATTGAGCAAATCCCACGGTTCTACAATATTGCCTTTGGATTTGCTCATTTTCTCGCCCTTATCGTCCAATATCAGGCCTAGGCATATGACGTTTCTATAGCACGGCTGATCAAAGATGAGTGTTGAAATTGCGTGCAGGCTGTAGAACCAGCCCCTGGTCTGATCCATCGCCTCGCAGATGTAATCTGCCGGGAAGCGCCCGTCCTGGCGCAGATTGTCGTTTTCGAAGGGATAGTGCCATTGCGCAATAGGCATTGCGCCCGAATCGAACCAGCAGTCTATTACCTCGGGGACACGGCGCATTGTGCCACCGCATTTTTTGCAGTCGTAGAATACCTCGTCTACAAAAGGCCGGTGCAAATCAAGATCCTCGGTTAAAAGCTGCATTGCAGAGCCTGTTTGGCACAGCCTTTTGCCTTTAAGTTCTTTTACGTTTTCCACGCATTCCTGCTGGCCGCACTGGTCACACTGCCAAATGGGTAGAGGGGTGCCCCAATAGCGCTCTCTAGATACAGCCCAGTCTACGTTGTTTTCCAGCCAATCCCCGAAACGTCCGTACTTTATATGCTCCGGATACCAGTTAATCTCCTTATTGGTATCGATCAGTCTATCTTTGATAGCTGTGGTTTTGATATACCACGAGCTTTTGGCGTAGTACAGCAGTGGAGTGTCGCAGCGCCAGCAAAAAGGATAGGTGTGCCGTATGCGCTCGCTGCGGTAGAGCAACCCTCTGGCTTTCAAATCCTCGATGATGCGCGGGTCGGCCTGCTTGACGAATTTACCGGCAATATCCCTCTCCTCTTCCATCCAAGGTACTGAGGCCAACATTTTACCTGCAAGATCCACCGGCTGTATGAAATAAAGGCTGTTTTCCTGGCCTGCCTGATGGTCGGCCTCTCCGAAAGCGGGTGCGATGTGCACGATGCCGGTGCCATCATCCATTGTAACGAAATCGCCAGTTATAACCGGATATACCCACTCCTTGGGTCGGCTCTTATCTTTGACAGCCTCAAGAACACCCTGATCATTGAAAGCCATTACGTCGCAGGGTACTTTGCCTGGGCTAAAAAGCGGCTCATACACAAGGCCGGCCAGATCCTTGCCCATTACTGTGCCAATGACCCGATAGGATGTATTTATAGAGCTTTCAAGGCGTGCCTGCGCCAGAATCGATTGCTGTTTCTGGTCGCCGAGATCTACTTCAACTATGGAATATTCATTCTCCGCCGCTATCGCCAAGGCCGTGTTGCCCAGAAGCGTCCACGGTGTGGTGGTCCATGCCAACAGGTATGCGGGCATATCAGTATTTAAGCCATGCGGCGCCAATTTTTTGACACTATCGCCGGTTAATTTAAATTTCACAAAGACGGATGGATCGTCAGTATCCTCTTTGTATCCCAGGGCAACCTCGTGTGAGCTAAGCGACGTCGCACAGCGCGGGCAGTGTGGCGTTACTCTATATCCTCTGTATATAAGGTTTTTGTCCCACAGCTGTTTTATTATCCACCAGCACGATTCGATGTAGCTGTTATCGAATGTATAGTAGGGATCGTCCATATCAGTCCAGTAGCCGATGCGGTCGGTAAGGCTCTTCCACTCGTCGATATAGCGCAGTACATCCTCTTTGCATTTCTTGTTGAATTCGGCGATGCCGTAGCTTTCAATCTCAAGCTTGCTCTTGAGACCAAGCTCCTTCTCGGCTTCAAGCTCCACGGGCAGGCCATGAGTATCCCACCCCGCCTTGCGCGGGACGTAGTATCCTTTCATCGTCTTATAGCGCGGGATAACGTCTTTAAATACTCTGGCAAGAACGTGGTGAATACCTGGTGTGCCATTGGCCGTCGGAGGCCCCTCAAAAAGGGTGAACTGCGGTTTTCCTAAGCGGCTATCCATACTTTTTTTGAAGATGCTTCGATTTTCCCAGAACTGGAGTATGCCCAGCTCCATTTCCGAGTATTTCATCTTGCTGACTACAGGTTTAAATATAGACTCTTTTCCCATCTACTTTGAACACCCAATTATAATCTCCCTATTTCGAGACGAAATGGGAGTGTGCATACATGAAAGCCATTATAGCATCCTTTTATTGTATATCAAAGGTGGCTTGCTTTGCTTTGCAGCTTTGCTGTAAACTTGTTTGCTATGGAAGTTAGAAAAGCTGTTATTACCGCTGCCGGATTGGGCACACGTTTTCTGCCGGCAACCAAGGCGCAGTCCAAGGAGATGCTGCCTTTAGTCGACCGTCCGCTTATTCAGTATGCGCTGGAGGAGTGCGCCGCATCCGGTATAGAGCAAGCGATAATCATTACTAGGCCGGATCAGCGCGGTATCAAGGAACACTTTGGACCCTCATCCGAGCTTGAATGCATTTTAAAGGAGAAAGGCAAGGCCGATGAACTGGCCAAGGTTCGTGAAGTAAGTCAATTGGCTGAGATAAGCTACGTTTTGCAGGAGCAGCAGCTTGGTTTGGGGCATGCCATACTCATGGCCAAAGACATAGTGGCTGGCGAACCGTTTGCCGTTGTCCTCCCAGACGACATCATAGACAGCGGTGTGCCAGCGATAAAGCAGATGAAAGCGGTTTACAATCGTTATGGCGATAGCGTGGTCGCTGTCGAACATATATCTAAGGATAAGGTTAGTAGCTATGGTGTGGTCAATCCCGAACGAATAGATGACAAGGTGAGTAAGATTTTGGGACTTGTGGAAAAACCCAAAGCTGATGAAGCCCCATCTGATTTATGTATAGTGGGCAGATATATCTTTACCCCCGAAATTTTTGACATGATTGAGAAAACCCCCAGGGGCACGATAGGCGAGATACAGATAACCGATGCCATGCACCTGTTACTTGAGCTGCATAACATGTATGCGTATGCATTCGACGGCATAAGGTACGACACAGGCACACCGCTGGGTATGCTTAAAGCGTCGGTGGAACTAGGTTTAAAGAATGCTGACTTTGGCAATGATTTCCGAGAGTACCTTAAACAGATTGAGCTTTGATGTAGTTTAAGGTCTCTTTGTATTTCTCATCGCTTATTTTGCCCTGCCCCAGATAGTAATCCATCAACTCGGTCAGCTTTAACGCGCTGTGTAGGATATATCCGGCCTTTTTCAGTTGATCAGCCCCGCCCTGTTCCCTATCCAGCAGCACGACAACATCTTTTACTACTAGCCCATGGCCTTGAAGCGTTTCAATCGCCTCGAATTTGCTGTTGGCGCTGGTTATCAAATCGTCAATCAGCACTGCAGTTTGGTCCGTTCTAAATGAGCCGTCTATTTTAGCGCCGCTGCCGTAGCCCTTATCCCCTTTTCTGGGAGAGATCATAGGCCTTTTGGTTAGATACGACAGGATGGCGGTTGCCGGTGTTGCGCTGGTGGGGCAGTCGGCCAGAAGCTCAAAGCTGATGTTTTTTATCATCGCTTGATAAACCTCTACTGCAGTGGCCATTACATTGGGGAAGGAGCGCATTATCCGCAGGTCGATGTATATGGGCGAAAGCGGCGCATCGGGATTGGTTTCGTGCAGTTTCAGCTTGAAGGCGCCGAACTTTACCGATTCCGTATCCAGAAGCTGTGTAGCCAGTTTTTTAGCGGTTTGACTTATCATACTCTCCTCTACTTAAGGCAGCGCCGCCGCTATTTCCGCTGTAATCATAATTGTGGCTGTAACCGGATCGCCTATTTCTGCGGGTGGCTTGGTAATGGCACGTCCGATTACCAGGGCATATGCCCCTTTTAATATGGCGTTAGCTGGTGTCATTATCCGTTTCTGATCCTGAGGAGCAGCCCACGCAGGCCTGATTCCCGGTGTCACGATTCTGATATCAGGCAATTTCTTATTCAGTATCTCAATTTCCTGTGGAGATGACACTATGCCGCCAAATCCCGCCTGTTCTGCCAGCTTGGCCAAGTGTACAACCTGATCCTGTAGACCGCCTTTTATCCTGAGATCACCTTCCATTAGCTGCTGGTCTATACTGGTGAGCATGGTAACTCCCAGAAGCAGCGGCGGCTTCGTTCCAAGTTTCTCCGATTCATCTTTGGTAGCCTCATAAGCCCATTTCATCATTTCAAGACCACCGGTGGCATGTACAGTAAACATGTCGACGTTTAGTCTGACTGCAGCGCGGCAGGCTCCGGCAACAGTATTGGGGATGTCGTGGAACTTGCCGTCGTAGAAAACTTTGCCGCCGCTGATTTTGATTTTACGGACGATATCTATTCCGACACTGGTCAAAAACTCAAGCCCTACCTTGAAACAACCGACGTGATCTTTGAGGGTATCCACCAGTGCCAGTGCCTCGTCCTCTGTAGGAACATCCAGCGCAACAATGATTTTTTCTTTGGCCTGGGCCAATTCTTCTGTAGTTGGAGTTGCCATAGCTAGCAAGATTCTAAGGGTTACAAGCTACCTTGTCAATTTTGGTTTTGATAGGATGGCGCAAAAAGAACTAAATGATGGAGTTATAAACGAATAATAAATGTGAAAAGAGAAAATGGGGAAGGGGGGACTCGAACCCCCACGCCCTTTTGGGCACATGATCCTAAATCATGCTCGTCTGCCAATTCCGACACTTCCCCGTGTAGCTATGCTAGAAAAAGGTTGTCAAACCTTAAAAGTTAACCAATTCTATGATTAGAACATTACCTCTAGTATATAATACATACAGATGGCAAGTCGTCCTCTTCTTCACTACTTACATTTTTTGTTGCTTTCATCGCTCATACTGTTAACCTATATCCCTTCTAGCTTGAGTTGCCTTGTTATTTGTTCAACAAGATCCTTTTTTGAAATCTTCTGCCCATCGCCGGACATCGGAAAACCATCAACTACTTCCAGCCTCTCTGGGAACTTATATTTCGCCATCTTTTTTTCTATTAAGAACGAGATCATTTCATCAAAGTTGAAAATAGAACCAGGTTTGACGATGACAAATGCACAGGCCTTCTCTTCCATAATAGGATCGGGCATAGCTACAATAGCAACATCTGTTATTTTAGGATGTGTAATCAGCATACTTTCAATCTCGGCGGGGTAAATGTTTTGCCCGCCCCTGATAATTATGTCTTTGCTTCGCCCTACGATATAAATATTATCGTGCTTATCACACCTAGCCAAATCTCCAGTATCATACCAACCATCTTGCCCAGGTGTTATATGGGTAGATTTAGAGTCCTTATCTAAACGAATCTCTCCAGCCTGATTCCTAGCTACCATCTGACCAACATTACCCTGAGACACCTCATTCCCTTTTTCATCAATAAGCTTAAGTTGAACCCGTGGTGTAATCAACTTACCCACCGAGGTGCGCCTTACTTCTGGAGGGTCATCGTAAGATGTTGTACATTGAAATCTCAAGTCCAGGCCCCCGTACAAGCTAACGATACGACAATCCATCTTGTTCTCAACCTCTTCAGCTACGCTATATGGAATAGTAGCGCCTGCATAGTAAAAAACTCGCAGCGAACTAAGGTCATATTTATCAAGATGGGGATGCTTCACCATTAAATTCAATTGGGTAGGTACACCACTAGCAAACGTTATCCCTTCTCGCTCAATTAGCTTGAGGGCCTCCTCGGCATCAAACCTTTCTAGCAAGACAACCTTACAGCCCTCACTTTGAGCAAGACCCTTACAGGGTGGCCCACTACCGCCACCGGTAAGAGGGGCTAATGCAGCGAAAATATCCTTATTGGTTACATTGAATCTATTACTAAGCTCTCCTCCTCTTATGAGTTTACGAAAGTAACTCGTAAAGTTGACCAGTTTTGGGAAACCGGTTGTCCCCGATGTCATCCTGATCTCCGATAGGTCGCCCGCCTTTACCCAAGTCTCAGCAAAAGTGTTGTCTGCTGGCTCTTTTATCAAAGGACGCCCTATTATTTCTCTGATTGACATTGCTCCGTCACGTATCGTGTCACCAACAACGAAAATATGTTTTAGCTGCGGGAATTTGGCTTTAATCTCCTGCGACATTTCGAAATAATCAAAACCACGAGATTCGGCAACAATAACCATTCCCATTGCTTTAGCCTTGTTGAGCACAAACTCTATTTCTTGATGTCGAATGTTCATTCCCATATACAATCCAACCAACCCAGCCCTCTGCAAGGCCCAGCGAACTATGAAATACTCAATGATATTTGGCAACTGAACGACCACAACCTGGCCCTTATTTAAACCAAGTTCGATGAATTCCAAAGCTAAGCGTTCAGCTTTCTGTTTCGCCTGCAAAAAGGTGAGTCGATTCTTAGAATCAACTAGCGCCTCCTTATTTGGATAGTCTCGTGCGTTCATATCTAAGTCGTCTAGAGGCTCTGTCATGTCACTGGCTCCATTCTGATTTCAACAATATACAGTTATTATTAGTAGGAGGCAATAAGTTAGCTACTTATTGGAGCCTGAAGTAACAATAGCAAGAACTTTTGAGGGCAAGATCGGTGAAATAAATAGATAGATTCAAAGCTCTTTTCTGTTTAACGCCCATACGGACAAGGCCATTGCGCTGGCTGATGCGGCAAGCAAAATCGTAAGAGAGCCAACAGGATGTATGGGAGTAGTTCGACCGTCCAAAAAATCTGTAGTGGGTGTACCGCTCAGAATATCCAATACGAGTTGCTGGCCAGCCGACATTTCCCAGAATGGTGCTAAGCCGTAGATCGACTCATATGTTAGGCGCGTATGGCGGCCCAGGTTGAAATAGGACATTATCTCACGCGTCTTGAACGATGGGTCTCCAAAAATTGGCATAAACATGGGCGAAAAGAAGACGGCGATAACCAGAAATATAGCTATCATCATTATCTTAACCCTGCTCTTCATCAGGGTGGAAAAAACAACGGTTACAGCTGCAAAAAATATGGAACAAATAAATGCGTATAAAAGCAAATAGGGAGTTAGTTTCAATAGAACGTTTGTAGTATTCGCATACATCCCCACTGCCACACGCAGCAGCAAAACGGTCAGTAAATGGTTAATGATCAAAAGCAGCATTACGTTCAAGAGAAGCGCTACAAGCTTACCCGCTATTATCTGCCATCTGTTTATCGGCTTGGCTGCCACCAGCATAAGGGTGCCGTCCGTAATCTCCTTTGAGATGAATCCCGCTGCACTTGCCGACACCGTTATCGCCAGTAAAATTCCCGCTCCCCACATATACCACAACACCACATAGGAGTCCGCCGCCACCTGCGTTATTTCGGAAGGTGTCTGTGAGTAATCATAGCTTGTCCAGCTATACCACATCGAACTGAGGGAAAGAAACGGTATCAACAACCCCAGAAAAATAAACGCAAGATTACGTTTTATCCCCAACATATCCTTAAGCGTTTTCTTGAAAACCAGATAAAACCCCATTTATTGCTCCCTGCCCGATTGTATGGATCTGGTGTAGATATCCTCCAGATTTATCGCCTCCTCACCGAAATGGATAAGCCGCAGACCGTGTTGCGTTACTACATCCAGCACGTCCTTCTGCATAGCCGATGCGTCGTCAGCACAGGTGACGTAGATAACATCACTTGCGTCAAGCAGTATCTCTTGAATATACGGCTTGCCTTTGATGGATTCCATAACCTTTGCGTTGTCGGATGTTTTCACCACATACCGGTCCTGTGAAAATCCTTCCTTAATCCGTTCCACGCTGTCTTCCTTTATGGTTTGGCCTTTTTCGATAATAGTCACAGAATGAACTAGTTTCTCAAGCTCGTATAGTATATGACTGCTGATGAATATAGTGATGTTTTGCTGGCTATTAAGCTCCTTTAACTTGTTTATGATAGAGATTCTGCCACTGGGGTCTAAATTGGCGGTAGGCTCGTCTAAAATGAGCAATTCCGGGTGATGTACCAATGCCTGGGCAAGACTCATGCGCTGCTTCTCACCGGCGCTGAAACCACCCACCTTCTTGTCCTTAAACTTGGCCAGCTCCAACCACTCCAGCAGTTCGTTCGTTCGAGCTTTGGCCTCGTCTTTCTTGAGCCCGCTTAGGCCCGCCATATAAAACAGATAGTTTTTGGCAGTCATATTGCTGTAAAGCGAGGGGCGCTCAGGTGAATAGCCTATTAGCTGCCTGGCCTGTTTCGAACCGGCGGGCAACCCCTTTATCAACCCATGCCCGTTGGTGAACCGCAACAGACCCACCAACATCTTGATAGTGGTGGTTTTTCCGGCACCATTGGGCCCGATGAAACCATGGATGGCTCCCTGTTTGATCCTCAGCTCCAGATCGTTCACAGCCACGAGATCGCCGAAGACTTTGGTCATCCCTTTGGTTTCTATCATCAAGGTGTCTTCCGTGACACACCTCCACATTTTATTTTGATATTTGCTTAGCTTTATAAGTTAGAATATCCTCAAAATCAAGCGAAAGAATTAGTAGAGCTGAGGGTTCAATAGGTAAAACTTTTGAGCTGAGTTTGGGATAGCCTGATGGTGTATCAGGTATTAATTATACCTTCCATGCTCTATATCTCCCCATTGTTTGCTGGATATACCTTCACTTTGACAGATACTTCCAGGTTGCCACTTACGGGATCCACATGTTTAAGGTCTATGGGCATTAAATCGTCGAAATTGGTTCCCTTCCCCTTTGCTATGGGCAAAGCATCTATCCAGTGCCCGCTGCAAGCAGCTATAGCTATTGTTTGCGGATGCTGTCCCTCAAGCAGCTTCAGCCGCCCCTTTTGTTTGCGTCCCGCAGCGTTTTCTACCCAGATACTATCACCGTCCTTTAACCCTTTCGCCGTAGCCGTATCAAAATTCATAGTAATACTGTACGTATAAGGATTCATATGGCTGGTTTCATCCAGCCACGGTTGCTCCATGGTCATCGAGCCGGTATGTAGGATATCGCGATAGGAGAAACAGTACAGGTCATATTCCGGATTTTTTTCGTTTATGGGCGGTGTAGCATACCAGTTGACCAGCGGGGTATACTGCTCCCAATCAACATGAATGTCAACACTCTCAGCTTTCTCCCTTATTTTCTTGCCTAAATCAGCCATCCATTCAAAGTAAATGGGTACCCTGATATCTGTTAACCATCTCCAGTACGCCTCTTCCACTTGCTTGGGCCAGCGGATCAGTCCGTGCTGCTTGAACCACTCCCAATCATATTCTTTGCCAAACCTCTGTTTGAGCGCCCTGTCACCTACCTGCTCCATATCCACCTTTTCATCGGCTTTGAGCGCATACTTGCCTGTAAGCTGATACTGCTTGTTCAGCGCCTCATTTAATCCCTTTCGAATGCCTAATCGCTCGCAAATATCGAATATTACATCCAGAGCAAATCTTCTCTGGTATTGAGGAGCAACTGCTGGTTGGCCGATGGTCCAACTCCAGTCTTGCATACTGGGGGGAGCATGAAACTTGGGGTTGATGCCATGCCACCAAACAGGTGCCTCCAGATAGCAAACATCCGGTAAAACTATATCAGTAAAACCCTCATCCAACTCCGTAGGAAGTATATTAAAAGAAAAAATAAACGGTATATTCTTATATAGTTTTTCCATGGCATCCCAGTCTGCACAACTTATGATTGGATTTGCACCGTGGATTATGGCCATATCGACTTGAAAGTTCATGCCAGTCTTGCGGTACAATTGTTCGCTGTCAGTTGCCATAGGTAATGGGGAGAAGGCCCACATGGGAAATAGTTCTTTTAATCCCAGTGTTTTGCATGGTAATTCTGGGTCAGGATAGTGAGTTCCGCCGGTAGACCACGATGGCAGAAACAAAAACCCATCTTCATCAGCCTCCACTGTAATCTGAAGGCCTCCGGTTGACGGATAACCCATCAGCCTGCCCGGCCCCAGGCCCAATGTGCCTCCGGGCACTTCGGCTGCCCCTACAATCATGTTCAGCATATGCGTGGCCAAACACGTGTGCATTGAATTAGTATGCCCTTCTCCGCCACGAAAGATAACTGATGATACGGGCCGCAATGGCAATAACTTTCCGTCAATCTCTATCGTGCTGCCTATACTGGCCGCCTCGCCGAACTCCCGCGCGATTCGCCTGATTGTTTCTGCAGGAACTGTGCTCACCTCAGCAGCCATCTCTGGCGTATACTTCTTGACATGCTCTTTTAATAGCTGGAATGACGGCTGACACTCAATCCCATCTACCTCATAACTGCCCTCTAGGGCGTAGTCTTTTATACTTGCATCGTTGAATAGTTTGGCGCTGGCATCTTCAGTATCCCAGACCATTGGCTTATTGGTTTCCCTATCGCGTAAATATCGCCCATCAGGACGTATCAGATAAGGGCCGTTGGTCTTTTTCTTCAAGAATTCGGCATCGTAGATACACGACTCGTTGAGAAGCACATTAATCATACTAATGGCTATAGCGCCGTCGGTACCAGGTATCAGTGGCACCCACTCAGTGGCCTTGCCACCAGATTGATGGCACATCGGGTCAAAGGCAACAGACTTCATTCCGCGTGCTCTGGCATCGGCATGCATTTTCATCGTCAGCGCTGCTTCATGCCCTGCGGCAGTACCTTTGCTGGCACCCCAGAATATGGCATAATTACAGTGCTTAAAATCGGGTGCTGCCGACCACGAACCATAATATAAATGCGTAACGGCGTGAGATCCCCCACCGCAATGAAGCCCCCCTCCGGTACCACCCGAATTCGGTTTCCCTTTGGGCGTGGAAAAAGCCGCGTTGAATGCCCATGCGGCATGCCATATCTTGCCATGCACGTTCGTTCCTGCAATCATAAGCTTACCTGGATCGTCTTCCCTGATTTTACGCAATCGCTCAACTATTTCATCTAAGGCCTCTTCCCATGTTATCTCCTTCCATTTGGGATCGGCATGAAGCCCTTTTTCCGGATTGGTCCTTCTAAGTGGCACGTTCCGCCGGTTAGGGTCGTATAAAAGTTGTATGCCAGACACACCTTTGGCACATAATCCTCCTTCGGCACCATTTGGCGAACTAGGAGATCCCAGTATCTGCACGGCTACACCATTAACCACATGTACCCGAATACTGCAACCCGAATAGCACATCACACACGTGCTGGCAACCCACTTATCCTCATAGATATCTGTATTCTTTATTGATTTCATCACAGCAAACCCCTATTGAGCTTTATGCCAAACATTACCTTTTTGGGTGATGCATCTCTATAGCCATTTATCAATGGATGTCATCAGTTCCGAAGGTAGCCACATGGGCCCTCCAGCAATATAGCCGAACTCCATTGGTATGCCCCCCACAATTATCTGAATCATCTCCGGACTCTTGTAGGTATGTATTACCGCATCGTCCGGAAGGTCAAATATCTCGGCGCGGTTAAATGGACTATCCCTTCTTTGGAGAGAACTCATAATGCCATACCATGTCCTGTCCCTGTAGTGCCCCATGGTCTCGGTGGCGTTTTCCCAGAGCCATTGCCGTACGTCTTCTTTAGACATACCTTTATCTGCCAGGTCATTGGCCACACTTGGGTGAATGATGACGGTACAGGCAAGTGAATTGCCCAAATTTCCGAGCTCGACAACAAGTCTCTCAAGAAATTTGCCATGAGCTCGATACCACGCAGGTGAAATCCATCTCTCATTAGGTGCATTGGCGACACACAAGGCAAAAACGTTTTCGCCTGATTTAAATCCAGCGTCTGCACCAAGAGGAGTCCAGGGGCTATGTTCTATGTCCTCAGCAAAAAAGCCTCCCGTACCCTCGCCCCTCATACCCCAATGGCCTATTGCATTGCGACCAATTAGCTCCATGGCAAACCTCATGCTGTGGTTGGCCCGATACCCTATACCACCGAACTGCTCTGTAGTCAGCAACAGCTCTTGGCCCATAGGCCCACTTATAACACCCAGTAAAGTATGAGCACCGCCAAGCCTAGAGCTAACCCTGGTTTTAGCCGGAGTAGACATCATTTCCGCCGCGGCCAGTACTACCGGCATATACTCAGGTTTGCACCCGGCCATCGCCGCATTTATGGCCACCGTCTCTACGGTAAATTCCTTTTGGTCAGATGGTACTGGCGTAGGACCCATTATCTCATCGGGCCTATGGCTGGTTCCGGCGAGTATCTGCTTGACTTTTTCCTCGGTGGGCAGAACTACAGGCGACCCGTTAGTCAAATGGGCCGGTGGATTCCTATAAAAGAGTGAGGTCCAATATACGTCACCCTGAAAATATTCCTGGCACACGTCCCAGTCGCCTCTGACCGCGATTCGCTGATGTTTTTTCTCCGATAACAATCCACCGCTTTTCTCCTCGTCGGTTAACGGGGCAGTCAGTAATTCTACCAGCCTGGGTACCAGCTCAGGCGCATATACTTTGGATTTTTCAGGTGAAGTCATTCGAGGTACTACTATATTGCGCATATCTGGCATCCGAAGCTCGCGTCTATTATTTTCGGCTATTCCCGCCATATCCTCAAAGGTAATCACCACTCCCGGAATTCCCGCCTGTTCAAGTCTACATACGACGTCGCCAACGGCGACGCTGGCACCCCATCAGTAGCCAACGCCAACCAATGCAGCATCGACTTCAAGCTCCTTTGCCTGCTCTACGGTTAGGCCACCTTTCTGGTCAAAGTCCCACCAAACAGCATTGACATTAGGAGCATATTTTACTAATTCATCTTTTACCGCCGGCATTAAATTGGGGAAGGACTCCCGCATCACGATTAATACATTCTTGTCTTCAAAGTCAGTCATGCGTGGTGCCCTAAGCGGTATTTTGGATCTTTCTGGAGTGATGCCGCGTGGGTCTAAACATTCATATTTCTCCCTCACTGATTTTGCTGCTTTCATAAGAATCCTCCCGTTAAATTATTTCTAGTTTCCACCACATCCACACTCAATGAGATAAATGATATCAGTCCATGTTCTTAACGTGAAAGATAATGCATCATCTAATGCAATGTCAATAACGGACTCCATTTAAACCTTATGCCAACCCGTGATCTTCTCTTTTTTTGCTCAGTTATGGATGGCAGTACTTCGATAACATAGGATTATAGGCATTTCTTATTATAATGATAGCGGCAATATACTGTGAACATTTTGAAGCTAATGATATGGTGGGCGATACAGGACTTGAACCTGTGACCTCCTGCGTGTAAAGCAGGCGCTCTAGCCAGCTGAGCTAATCGCCCAAGTATGGCGCGCTTGGCGGGGCTCGAACCCACAGCCTCAGCCTCCGCAGGGCTGCGCTCTATCCAATTGAGCTACAAGCGCTTGGTGCCGAAGGGGAGATTTGAACTCCCACGCCCGTAAGGACACTACGTCCTGAACGTAGCGCGTCTACCATTCCGCCACTTCGGCATGGTGGGCGGTACAGGACTTGAACCTGTGACCCCTTGCGTGTGAAGCAAGTGCTCTTGCCGCTGAGCTAACCGCCCGAACCCGTTTATTTTAGCTCATAGATGTATCTTTTGTAAATATAAATCTTAGCTGGTGCAAAGTGAGGATTATGACCACAGAAATCTACGACTATTCACTGAAATCATCGTTCATTCCAATGGCGGATATGAACGATTCGACTATCTTTGGGTCCCTCTGCTCTCCGTCACACTGCCTCAGTTCCCCTACTATCTCTTGAGCGCTTGAGAGTTGTACGATATGGTCGATCAGAGGTCATGGCGTCGAAAACATAAATATCGGATAAAATGCGAGCACCCATTGGAAGAGGCTCTGCCATGAAAGCAAAAAATCTGAGCAACTCAACAGCCCTAGATGGCAGAGCCTCTATTTCGGTCTTTTCCTGTGGGCCTGGTGGACCCTCTTTTTTAAATATGCTATCGGGGATCGATATCTTAGCAATATCTTGCTAACTTGCTGCTAGATTCAGAGCAGATGCCAGAAGGAAGTGAGTTTGTCGAATTCTATCATGCCGCTTTCAGCAACACTTACGATATCTATGCCAGACTCCACCGCTGCAGCAACAGGATTTAAGCCACCAAGCAGCACCATGCCCACACGATTCACACCTGTCGCAATCTGACAAACCGGTTCGCTGGCATTACCGAATGCATAAACTCCGCCAATTCCGCATGCCTTGAGTTTTTCTATGACATCCTCAACCACAAACCTAGACATGGCGGGAACCTCTCTGAAGTTAGATAAAACCTTGCCGTTACCTGATTTTACAACCTCACCAACGCTAGTCATTCCAGCACGTATATACTGTTCGGAAGGATCAAGCGAAGTGCCGCTGTAGTTTATTATCGCAGTAAATCGTCTGGGCTCCCAGTTTCGCACCTCAAGCACACCACCAAATCTCGACTCTATTGGCACTCCCGCCTTGAGCAATACTCCATTTATTGTAACGCTGCAAACTGTAGCAAGCGCCACTTTCCCTTCGGGTACGATGATGTTGCCTAGTTTTTCTCTTTGCTCGGCAACCGCAACAAGAGTGCTGACACATAATCCCGCTTTAATTGCACCTTCCATCACCCTTAGTGCAGGCTTAAACTGATCCTCATTAATTAACGAAGTGTTGACGGCCAACAGTCCGGTCTTGGTATCAGGATTAAAAGTGGTACGGAATGCAAGTAGTTCCAGTTTTTCGAGGATAAACCCAACTTGGTCGGGGGCCAGTGCCATCCGTAGCTCTTCGAGGCCTTCAGGGGTGATTAATCTACCGTCACGCCCCAGTGATTTGGTGTAACCACGTTCATCGGTTATTTTGAGGTGGTACCGAACAGCGCGCTCCCCCAACGAAATGCCATGACGCTCAAGCTGGCGTGCTATGGTAATTGATCCCAACGGTTCGGATGACTCGCTCAAGGTGCGAAGGATGGCTATTATCTTCTTTTCAGAATCATAAGAATTGCTGGAAGCCATGCTAATTCCATTCGTTTATCTAGATAATGTTTGCGCCATTATATCATCCTTGAAAACGATTGGTAATAGGCATTCTTCTGTCCCTACCAAAAGCTTTTGGAGTTATTTTGATACCTGGGGGTGATTGTCTGCGTTTGTATTCGCTTCTGTCAACCAAAGCGGTAACGCGTTTGACTGTTATTTCATCATATCCCTTGTTAATTATCTGTTCAATACTCTCATCCCCCTCTACATAGGCCATAAGAATGGGATCCAATTTCTCATAAGCAGGGAGTGAGTCCGTGTCTTTCTGGTCTGGCGCTAGTTCTGCCGAAGGAGCCTTGATTAGCACACTTGATGGTATTATTTCAAAACCTGAGGCCAAGTTTCTGTGCTCGGCAAGCCTATATATCATGGTTTTGGGCACATCTTTGATTATGGCGAAGCCGCCGCACAGATCGCCGTAAAGCGTTGTGTAGCCCGCCGCCATCTCACTCTTATTCCCTGTGGCTAGAACTAGCCAGCCGAATTTGTTAGATAGCGCCATTAACAAGTTGCCCCTGATACGCGCCTGTATATTCTGTTCTGTCACATCAGGGTTTGTATCTTTGAACTGTGGCGATAGTGTGCTTAGATAGGAGCCAAATATATCTTCGATCGAGAAAGCCAGAAAACGAATGCCCAGATTTACAGCAAGTGCCTTAGCATCCGCTAAACTGGCATCGGATGAGTACCGCGATGGCATGGCCACGCCAATAACGTTCTCTTTGCCTAAGGCATCGGTGGCTATGGTTGCGACTAAGCTGGAATCAATCCCACCAGAAAGACCAATGACCACCTTCTCAAAGCCATTCTTACTTACGTAATCATGTGTACCCAGCACCAATGCTGTATAAGCCTCTGCTTCAAGACCAAGCGCAGTAACCTCTCTAACAGATATGGAAGGCTTAGGAAAATCGAAAGGCTTGTCAGATATTACTTTTTGGCTTAGTGGCCTCCCGGAGCTGGTTTTTGATATAGCATTATGATCAATATCTAAAACTATCAGTTCATTCTCAAACTGCTTGCCTCTGGTCAAAATCCGCCCCTTCTCATCAAACACCACACTGCTACCATCAAACACCAGTTCGTCTTGAGCTCCTACCAGATTGCAGTACACTATGAAAACCCCGTTTTTAACCGCATGGTTTTTCAGCATTTCCTCTCTAAGTTTACGTTTGCCAAAATAATATGGAGAGGAACTGATATTTACAATGACCTCAGCTCCAGCACGAGCCTGACGGGCAACAGGCCCGCCATCAACCCAAATATCCTCACATATAGTGACGCCCACGCTCACACCGTTGATGAGATATGTTGGATAACTGCTACCTTCCTTAAAGTAGCGCTGCTCGTCAAAAACGCCGTAATTGGGCAAACATACCTTATGATAAACTGCCGCTGGTTTACCATCACAGACAATCGCCGCAGCATTGTAGATGTTGCTACCGTTGGTATCTACGAAGCCGATAATTGCAGTCAGGCCATTTATGTGAGTAGCACACTTATCCAAATAGAGCTGGTTCATCTCAAGAAACGATTTTTTGAACAGCAGGTCCTCAGGGGGATAGCCGCAGATGGCAAGCTCAGGGTAAGCAAGGAGATCTACTCCCAAAGTCCCGGCTTCGGTAGCGGCCTCCAGGATTTTATGGATGTTACCGTCAAAATCACCCACAGTTGTGTTGATTTGTGCAATGCCGATTCGCATTACTTATCTCACAATGCAGCAGGTTTACTAATAGAGTGGCAGATATTTCTCTAACTCGTACTCGGTCACCTGTGCCTGATATAGATTCCATTCGATTTTTTTATTCTCTATGAAGGAGTGGAAAACGTGATCACCAAGCGCCTTACGTACCAATTCGCTTTTCGCAGTAAGCTGGACGGCATCCCACAGGTTACCTGGCAGACTACCTATTCCTCTCCGCTCTCTCTCCACCTCGTTCATCTCGTAAACGTTTTCCTCTATGGGGGCCGGTATATCGCATCCGGTTTCTATCCCTTCAAGCCCGGCTGCCAGCATAACGCTGAAGGCAAGATACGGGTTGCACGCCGGATCTGGGCAGCGCAACTCTATCCTGGTGGCCTTCTCTTGCCCCGGTTTATATTCGGGTACCCTGATAAGGTCGGCTCTATTTCTGCGCGCCCATGACAGGTAGACGGGCGCCTCGTAGCCTGGAACTAGTCTCTTATAGGAGTTGACCAACTGATTTGTGACCGATACTATTTCCGGCGCATACTTGAGCATACCCGCTATATAGCACTTTGCCTCATGTGACAGGCTATATTCGTCACTCTTATCAAAAAAGGCATTTCTGTCTCCCTTAAACAGCGACTGGTGAACGTGCATGCCGCTACCGTTGATACCAAATATGGGCTTTGGCATAAACGTTGCATAGTAGCCATGCTCGAGCGCGATTTGCTTTACCACCAGACGATATGTCATTACGTTGTCGGCCATAGTAAGGGCATCCGTGTATCGCATGTCTATCTCGTGCTGACTCCCCGCCACCTCATGATGCGAATACTCCACACCTATGCCCATCTCTTCAAGCATAAGCACCGTTTCTCTTCTCATATCGGTGGCTGCATCAAGAGGCGTTAAATCGAAATATCCACCAGTATCGAGCTGCTCGGTACCTTTGGGGTTCCTAAAGTAAAAATACTCAAGCTCCGGTCCGACGTAATAGGTATAGCCTAAGGCCGCGGCCCGCTTTAGGTTGCGCTTGAGCACATATCTTGGATCGCCTTCAAACGGCTCGCCGCCCGGCTTTTGAATATCGCAGAACATTCTTGCCACCGTGTTACGCTCTTGCGGCCGCCATGGCAACAGCTGAAACGTATCCGGGTCTGGCATAGCGATCATGTCGCTCTCATCAATACGGCAGAATCCCTCGATTGATGAGCCATCAAATCCCATACCCTCGCTCATCGCTGTCTCAAGCTCCTCAACCGTTATAGCAAAACTCTTGAGTACGCCGTTAATATCAGTAAACCACAACCTGATAAATTTGACATTTTGCTCTTTTGCCATTTTGAGAACATATTCTTTCCCCTCTGTGCTATTCTTACCGGCCATTATAATAACCCTCCTTATATCTCTTTAGTAAGTCTTGCTTGAATTGGAATCCGTAATATTTAATCGGCACAGCCTCCAGCAATCTACAGAAGATGGCTATGATATTATCACATTGTTCAAATCTACATCTACTGTCTGCTTACCAGTTATTATGATAAACTATTATACAAAAATCTATCGCCCTGTCTATCACCCCACCAAGTGACGGATCACTGACTTCGTGTGTGGGTTGGGGCTGGCTCCCACAGAAGGCATGACTCAAGGCATTCATTTATAGTTCCACCACCAGTGATTGTATAGCCCATTTGTCTTGCCTTGACATTCGCGGAGTCCCCGTTATCACCACACGGCTTATACTTATCTTAAGTTATTAGTTTGCTCCTTTGTATTCTACTGCCATTACCATCATGCCCTCAACCATCACTTCTTTTCCTGTACTATTACTCGTGCGTGTTGCCCGCAATGCCCGCAATTGCAAATTATCAAGTCTGGGTTATTTGTCTCATAGTTTATCTCGCCGCAGGACGGGCAATGCCATGCATACATTTGGTCAGCTTGTGCATCGGCTATAGTAGGTTTGGTGGGGCTATTTATATTCTTTTCCCTCTCCGCCTTAGCAGCATGTTTCTTCTTGATAACAGTGGGGATAATTACCCATACCGCAATCAATAACACGAAAACTACAATTGCTATTATTGCTGCATTATTCACTTCTTCTCCATAGTCCGCACAAAGCTTGGTACCTTTATTTCACATATTGCAATATTTTATCCCAGCAGGTGGGGATAATTACCCATACCGCAATCAATAACACGAAAACTACAATTGCTATTATTGCTGCATTATTCACTTCTTCTCCATAGTCCGCACAAAGCTTGGTACCTTTATTTCACATATTGCAATATTTTATCCCAGGTGGTGTTTATTGCGGCTTCGGCTTCCGGCATTAGTTCTCTTCTCACTTAACGCCGATATACCACTTATATTAACGATAAAATGTTACAGAAATATTTCAAGAGAATTCAGTATGTGTTATATGACAAGAAGGATTACAGGCCTTTTCTGAAGCGATAGCCGATGTTTCTGACGGTATCGATAAAAGCATGTCTGGGATCTTCTATCTTACTGCGAAGTCTTCTGATGTGGACATCTACGGTTCTGTCACCACCGAGGTAGTCGTAGCCCCACACCTTGTTGAGTATGTTATCCCTGTCAAACACCCTGCCTGGGTTGGAAATCAAGAACTTGAGCAGCTCATATTCCTTATATGTAAGCGCTACCAGTTTATCGCCCACCCACACCTCGCAACTGTCCAGATCGATGAGCAGATCGCCGTATTGAGTAACATTATCGCCATGTGCACTGATTTTCTTCCTTAGGACGCACTTTAGTCGGGTGATAACCTCTGGCCCGTTCCATGGCTCAAGAACAAAATCGTCAATCTTGGATTTGGAATCAAGTTCAGCTAATGATTCAGAGGTAAGCAAGGAAATGACTGGTATATCGTTTGCTTCTTTAAGGATATGAGCCAGCGCCCAACCCTGGTCTGCCTGCCTGCTATCGATTGCTATAAGAACGACATCGGTACTGCTTTCAAGTACTTTCCCGACGGCATCATCGTAAGTGGCGAGATTAAAGCAGGAAAAACCAGCGTTTTCAAGCTCTAAGATAAGCTTGTTTATACACTGCGTCCGATTGGGATCGATTATGCCTATGTTTGCCATGATACAAGTACTCGCTTGGATTATATAATAGCATGAAAACCTTGGCCGATATCTGAGTTAATAAGCGTAGAGCCGGCCGTATGGCCTTAAGTAGCGCGGGTAGAGCTTGATGAAACGGCCGCTCATAATCTCTTTTGCGTCGCAGTCAAAATGGTCGGAATATTCATTTACATATTCGCGGAGCACCTGATAATCATCGTCGGCTAGTTCGGCAACTCCAACCTCCTTGCCAAGCTGGAACTCGTCAACCTCACCTCTGAGGTACATAACCCCGCCGTGCATGCCGGTGCCAATATAGTTGGCCCTGTGGCATTCGCCATCTTTAAGATTTAAACCCAACAGAATGAGCACGCCACCCGCCATGTATTCTCCAGCAAAGTCCTGCGCGGTACCACCTATAACCAGCGCCGGCTTCTTGGCCTGGTACTCCTTCATGTGGATACCAGCGCGATAGCCTACATCGTCTCTTATAAATATCTTGCCACCGCGTGCCGCAAGTCCGGTTATATCACCGGCATGGCCGTGAACGACAATCTGCCCCTCGTTCATGGTATTTCCAGTACCATCCTGCGCGTTACCGTATACGCTAATACACTGCCCATCCATAAACGAACCCAGATTATTGCCCGGTGTGCCCACGATGTCGATCGATACGGGCCTTTCCAGACCTGTGCCTATATAGCGCTGACCGCAGACATTGAGCAGCGTTATCTTTTCGGCACGGCACGCAACCTTTTCCCTGAGTATCAGGTTAAGCTCGCGGAAATTAAGGCCCGCAACATCTACGGTAACCTCGTTTTGAGTAGCTTGTATCATGATTAACTCCCAGCCATCCTCACACCGAGGATTTCAAGTTCACTGTCGGTTAGACCGACACCTCTTAAGTGCAGCCTGTTGCCGCGTAGGCTTTCAAGTGCGTTTACACCCATTGCGCCCAAAATATCCTTAAGCTCTATGCTCCAGCCACGCAGCATGTTGGCTAGCCTTCTTGCCCCGATATCAGGGTTGATTCGCTTGGTAAGCGCCAAGTCAGTGGTGCATATGCCCCAGGCGCACTTGCCCGTGTGGCATTGCTGGCATACGTGACACCCCAGTGCGATCAATGCGGCAGTGCCAATATAAACTGCATCGGCGCCTAAAGCAATGGCCTTGGCCACATCACCGCTGTTCCTGATGCCTCCAGCTATCACGACGGATGCCTGATTACGTATTCCTTCTTGCCGCAAACGAGTATCGACAGAAGCTAACGCAAGTTCGATAGGAATGCCCACGTTGTCACGGATAACCTTGGGGGCTGCTCCCGTCGACCCACGTAGGCCGTCAAGCACGATAATGTCTGCGCCGGCACGCACCATACCGCTGGCTATGGCCGCCGCGTTATGAACAGCCGCTATTTTTACGGAAATAGGTTTCGTATAATTTGTTGCCTCTTTCAATGCATAAACCAGTTGCGCCAGATCTTCGATCGAGTAGATATCGTGGTGCGGTGCCGGTGAAAGCGCATCCGTTCCCTGAGGGATCATGCGTGTCATAGATACCTCAGCGCTAACCTTTTCACCGGGCAGGTGCCCGCCTATACCAGGCTTTGCCCCCTGACCAATCTTTATCTCCACAATTCGGCCCGCATCAAGATAGCCGGCGTGAACACCAAACCGACCCGATGCCGTTTGAACAATAGTATTATCGCCATACTGGTACAGATCGGGGTGAAGCCCGCCCTCACCCGTGTTCCACAGTGTGCCCATTTGCTCGGCTGCTCTGGCAAGCGATTTATGTACGTTAAGACTAACCGCGCCATAGGACATAGCAGAGAACATCACCGGAATCTCGATTCTGACCTGCGGCGCCAGTTTGGTTACAAGTTTTCCATCTCCATCCAACTCAACCTCATTCGGTTTTCTGCCAAGGTAGGTGGTCAGCTCCATCGGCTCCCGCAACGGGTCGATGGATGGATTGGTGACTTGACTGGCGTTAAGCACCAGATGATCCCAGTAGATGGGATATCCCTTGTCATTGCCCATGCCGGTAAGCAGCACGCCACCGGTTTCGGCCTGCTTGCCTATGTTTTCGATTGCCTCGGCAGTCCAATTATAGTTGGATTTGTACTCCAGTGGATTCTGCCTGACGGTAAGCGCGTCTGTGGGGCAAAACGATACGCAGCGATGACAGCCGATACAGTTATTCTCACTGGCGCATATCGCGTCGTCATCGCAATCGTAATAATGCGTATCAAAACTGCACTGATTAACGCACACCTGGCACCTAATACAGCGGTCTTTATCCCTCTCAACTATGAACCTGCTCGGCAAATACGTTTTCATTTTCCCTGACTCCCAGCCACAGCGCTATCTTTAGCATTCGTTTGAATACCGATTGGATTGGCTAAACTGCCGATGATTGGCTCTCCTCCCATAGGTATCCAAGCACGATCAAGTTCGGGGCATATCAGCCTGATGGCCGACTCCTCCGATGACAGGTAGAGAGTGCTGTCTTTTGTGCCCACCGTAAGCGGCCGCAGTCTAATTCTGTCGGTAAGGCCCACCATCTCGCCGTGATGTGCCAGAATCACCGTAAAAGGCCCGTTTAACAGCAATCCGCTATATACCTGACGCAATGTGCCAAGCAGCTCCTGTACGTCGGAACTACGGCGATTTATATCATGCCAGAACGGCGGCGAGAATACCTTGGCTATTATCTCCATGGACAGGTTGTGTCTGCGCGCCAGTAAATCTACCGCATACGCAACTACCTCGGTATCGGTCTGCATGGTGCACTCATAGCCAAACTCCTCCAGAAAGCGCCGGTTTGTGCCATAAGATGATATCTCGCCGTTGTGCACCACCGTCCAGTCGAGGATGCTGAAAGGGTGTGCTCCACCCCACCATCCACGTGTGTTTGTGGGAAAGCGCCCGTGCGCCGTCCAAAGATAGCCCTCGTACTGATCCAGCAAGAAGTACTCGGCGATTTCTTCCGGATATCCCACGCCCTTGAACACAGCCATGTTCTTGCCGCTGGAAAAAACGAAGGCATCGGCAATGTGAGTGTTGATTTCCATAACTTTTGAGACCACATAATCGTCCTGTGACTGGTTTACACAGTGCGTTTGAGCGATCTCAGGATTTATCTTGGCAAAATAGCGCCACACCAGCGGCGGATTTATAGTTGCTTCGTTTAACTTTGTGGGAACGACGTGATCTAGTTCTATATCGAACCTCTGCTTAAGGTAATCCTCCGTCTCAACCTTAGCAGTATCGGCGTCGTACATTATATGAAACGCATAATGGTCCGGGAATTCAGGGTATAAGCCGTAGATGGCAAAGCCGCCGCCAAGTCCGTTGCCACGGAAGTGCATGTTGCCGATTGCGCGAATTATACCATCGCCGGAAAAGCGCTTGCCACTGGTATCCATCATGCCAAAAATAGAGCATGAGTCTATCACCTTGCCATCGCCGTATGAATTGTTTACACGTCCCAAATCTCTCATATCCTGCAATCCAGCCTTTGCCGCCACATAGCTTCTGGCAGGTGTATAAGGCCAAAATCATCGGCTAGTAGCTTCTCTTTGAAGACACTAACATCGACCACGTCTTTCATCAGTCCGAATATGATGCCGGACTTGTCAATGTCTCCCACAAACACCATCCCCTTGATATGGTTATTCTTAATGATGACCTTTTTATAATTACCGTTGCTCTGGTCAGTAAACATCTCATAGCTATCATCTGGCTCAACCACGATTCCGGCAGACACTATGTCCAGCCCGAAGTAGTTAAGCGAGTTCATGGCGGTGACACCAGGATACTCAGATTCGCCGCCAGCCATGTTGATTCCGGCAGTTCTGCCACCAATATAGGCGCCGGGCCAGATGGGTACAGGGCGGCAGCTATCGTAAACAAAATCATAGGCCTCGCTCACGTCACCGCAGGAGTATACGTCTGACGCGCTGGTCTGCATTTGGCGGTCCACCAATATACCACGGTTAACTTTGATTCCTGCCGTTGAGGCAAGCTGGGTACGTGGCACAACGCCGATGGCTACAACCACCAGATCGCAGGAAATCGCCTGCTCATCCTTTAGGGTTACCTGTTTGACGGACTCGTCACCACCGATTTCGTCTACAACATTGTTTGTTATTATGCGAACACCGGCTTCTTTAAGCGTTTCTTGAGCCATCCATGATGCTGGCTCATCCAGCATCACATTCAGTATTCTATCTTTCATTTCTACGATAGTTACGTCGATACCACGTTTGTGCAGTGCCTCACTGACGCTAATGCCGATAAGCCCGCCGCCTATCACCACCGCCTTACCAGCGTTATACAAATATTTATCCAGTGCCTTGGCATCATCCAGCTTAGTGAAGGTAAAAACGCCTTTTTTATCCGCACCTTTCATCGGGGGAACAATGGGTGTTCCGCCCAATGCCAGCAACAGCTTTTCCCAAGCAATTTCTTGGCCATTGTCAAGTTTCGCAGTTCGAGCGCTTGTATCTAGGTTTTCGACGTTTTTGCCAAGCAAAGCGTTTACCCCATACTGCTCGTAGAATCCCCTGTCACGATACAGGATATCCTCGAAAGTTCGCTCGCTAGCCAGGTACTTAGAGATAAGCGCACGGCCGTATACTGGATAGGGTTCATCGGAAACAATCGTAAGAGAACCCGCACTATCGTGTGCTCTTATCGCCTCCGCGGCACCGATTCCGCCGGCAGAGTTTCCTATTATTAAATACTTGGTTTTAATCATTTGCTATACCCGATCTAATCTATCACTGGGGTTTCTATACTGATATCCTGATGCTCACTGGTAATAACCTCGCCATCGTCGGTTAACAGAACCAGTGCCTCATTAGGACAATTGGCAACGCAGGCGGGAACATCACGCTCCGGGCACAGGTCACACATGGCAATCAGATGACTGGAAACATCTCTTGCCAGTACACCGTTGGGGCACACCATAACGCATGTCCAGCAGCCCACGCACTTACTTGCGGCATATTCTACCTCACCATTTGCCGCATTTTTGCTCATTGCGCCGGTTAGGCAGGAGTAAACGCACCACGGCTCGTCGCATTGCCGGCATTGTATAGCAAAAGATGCTATCCCTTCCCTCTCAACTCGAACGCGAGGCTGCACTGATTCCCGGTTAAACGCTTTTATCATATCCTTAGTATCGGAATGCTCCACACAGCAATATACAGTGCAGAGGCCGCATCCTATACATACATCTGGATTTACGTATACTTTTGCCATCTTTTTCCTCTTTGCATATGCGGCAAGCGGTTGCCGCTCACCGTATTGTCTCACAAAATAAATATTTTGTCAAGAACATGGATAGATTAGATAGGTAGTATTGGGGAGTGCGAGTGGATTTATCTTTGTAATCAGGGCTAGCTGCTATGGCCTCAAGCTATCCTCAAAATGGGCTTTAATCCACTGTTTTAGTAATCAGGTTGACTGGTTTTCCCCAATTACTTACTTCTTTGGTGTTACCAGTAGCAAAAGTGACGGCATAACCACCAGTGACGCCACCAAGGCAAGGAATATCATCAGCGCGGTTAGCATGCCGAAGGCTGAGAAGACGGGCATTGGGGCAAATCCCATGATGACAAAACCGGTGATGCTGGATGCAGCAGAGCCCAAAAGTGCGATACCCGTACCTCCAGCTGCCTGCCTCAGCGCCTGTAGTCTGCTTGACGATTTTTTCATTTCCTCCCTGAAACGCTCTGTCATATGTATGGAGTAGTCTACTCCAACCCCCAGCGATACAGCGCCTATTGTAGCGGTGACGAAGTTCAGGGCAAATCCGGCAAAGTACATGATTGCGTAAAGCCAGATTACTACTAGTCCTACCGGAACTATGGTTATTAAAGCGTACCGGAAGGAGCGCATAGTAGTCATAAGCAGCAAAAGCGTAGCAACTGCTGCGATAGGAAGTGACCTCTGAAGTGTGTCGGTTGTGGCCTCGAACTGTGCTTTGCGTGTGATTGGTGAACCGCTAAGGCCTACATAAGTGATGGCATCGCTGTCCGTCAGAATCCTTGAATCTTCGGTAAGCGAGTTAAATGCGTTCGTTATCTTCTGTTGCTCGCGCGACCCCGGTATGCTGACTCTCAATATGGTTATGTCACCCTCGACCCCATCGGGATCATGGAAAAATTGTTCTTGAATCGGTCCTGCAGCATAAATAACAGTTTCCTCTGCTATGGGAATGCCCTCGGTTAGCATATAGGCGTATGATGCTTCAATCTGTTCTCGGGTATCTGGTATACCATCGTCGTTGCCATCGGTTATCTGCACGCCGGTAACAATTGTTGCATGATCCATGGCATACTGGCTGCCCGTTAGGCGACCCAAAAGATCAATGACATTACCCGAGAAAACCAATGCCGAACCATCGCTATTCTTCACGATGTCGCGGTTGTCCGCCAGGACTGCGATGAATTGCTTCACGGCTGCAAGCGCCGCAGGATCGGTTAGATCTCCCTCAATATGCACAATGGCGGTTTCTCCTCCTCTCTCACCAAGGTGCTTGTCCATTTTATCTAGGCTTATCACAAAGTCGGATCTGGAGGAGAGGAAGTCTTTGGGGTCAAATGTTGCCTTAAGCTTTAAGGCAAAAATAGTTGCAGCGGCGGTTAGTCCGGCCACGAGGAGCAGGACCCATATGCGGTAGTGTGCGATGCGGGCGATAAGCGACGGGAACCATTGTGTTGTTGTAACAATATCAGTTGTTTCTTTGGGCAGGGATACCGTTTCTGATATCTGGCCAAGCCGCTTTCTGCGTATGAACCATAGGGGCAGACCTGCGAACAGGACTGCGTTGGCAATCAGAATCGCGGTACCTATAGGAATACTGACAGCCACCAGAAGAATTACGCCGGTGCCGGTCATAGCTGCCACACCACCACCTCCCAGGGCCATTAGAATGCGGCGGGTTTTTATGGTCATAGCGGGTTTTTTCATTTGATCTATGTGCATCATAGCGGCGGGGAGCACTACGCCGAGGATTACGTACGATGCTGCTACCGCAATGCCGGCAGCGAGGCCGAAGTGCATAACCGCCTCTATTCCTGATGAAATATTGGCTAAAAAGGCGACGCTGTCGCTTGCCATGGCCAGTGTAAGTGCCCCCAGCACACCGATAAAACCGGCACGCAACGCCATTTTCGGAGTAATGCCACGGCGCTTTTCTTCTGCGTAACGTTTGAACGAGTGCAGGGCGAAGTCAACCCCCAACGATAGCATTGCAATAGGAACAATGAGGTCAATGGTCAGCCCCCCTTTGATGCCAAGCAAGGCGGCTATGCCCTTGAGCCATATCATCAGGATTCCCAATCCAATGCTGGTTAGCACAACCGCCCAGAAAGAGCGCAGGGTGATGCCAGCTACAAGTATTACCGCGATAACAGTGATCATGATGAACATTCCGGCAATCACACTCTCATCCGCTGTTTCTAGATTGGCATCTATGGCTACTCCCCACAAGCGATAGGTTTGCTCTTGGCCTCGCAAGGCGCTTTGGATGTTTCGGTTGAACTTCTCCTTGTTAAGGATGATCTCGTCTCCGCCGATGCGGACCTCGGTCGCACCTCCACCCAATTTATCGTTATCGGCCAAAACCTGAATAAACAGGGCGGGGGAGATCCAGTAATCTATCTTCAGCCCATCAATGGGGGTACCAGTTGCCTTAATTGTTCTTGGTTCAGCCTCCAGTGTTTCGACTGACAATATGTCTTGAAGATCGCCGGTATCAGGATCGGAGAAAAGAAAATGAAGCGCCGTTTTGACCTGATCGTCGGTGGCGCTTTCAAGCGTTGTGTCCAGCAGCGGATTTGTTACCAGAATAGCTTGCACGGCGTCTACAAGGGTATATGTTCCGACATACGCCTGCTCAGAGGGTATATCGTAGTCGTGGTACAGGTAAGATTGTGGTTCCATTCCTGTCGGAGCCAGTTCCCCGTTCGCATCTTTTTCTTTAAGCACTTGCTCGTTCTGGTAAAGCTCCCATAACGATGCCTGGGTTAGGATATCGCCAGTTCTGGACTCGACAATGTATGCGGTTCTATGGATACGTGTGGCAAATCGTTCATTGATTTCATCCATCAACGTAAAGGCCTCACCCTTGGGGTCCTGTGATGCCTCTCCCCTGTTTCCCATTAAAAGCAGCGGTACAATCAGCAAAAGGGTAATGACCGCAGCGGCAACAATTATCCTGCCAGAGCGCCGCTCGATAAAGTCGGCCACTTTGTTGGAGATGGATGAAATTGATTCGGCATTATGCCGTGACGTCATTACTCTCTCTTATTTCTATAAGTTCTTCGCAACTGGTATTTTCGCAGCAGGGCAGGAAGTATACCGCGCCTCTCTGCTTTGCGGTCGAAATAAGCTACCCCTGGTACTCCTCCTGCTTGAGCAAGCCCTCCAACGAGGCCAGGTACTGCTGCTTGGTCATGGGAGACTTGTATTCGGCAATCATCTCCTTTGCAACTGCAGCGCCGTCTGCAAGCAGGTCTATCACCATCATCGCCATAATCTTGGACGGAGCGACCACGGCCAGATTATAATCTTCTATTACAAAATCACTGCCGTGCGACATTCCCACAGCACCCGCTGCATATCCGCAAATACAGGGTATGAGTTGACTTAAATCGCCCAGATCTGTCGAACCAGCGGCATGGCTATCGGGTTGGATTGGTATAACCTTGTCCTCTCCCAGCAGGTCAACGGCGTTGTCCCTAAACAAGTCGCGCAACGTGGGGTCGCTCATCATGGGGAAATAGCCGGGCAGCGTGGTTATGCGCACACTGCCTCCCACAGCCAACGCCCCGGCACGCAATGCGCGGTCCACCTTTTCATTGGCATCCAAGATGGCCTCAATGGTCCTTCCACGCACGAATGTCTCCATGCGCACGTCGTCGGGAACGGCGTTTACCGACCCGCCGCCCTTGGTGATGATGGGATGCACCCTTACAGCATCCTTATCCTTGAAGGTTTCGCGCTGCGCGTGTATGGCCAAAAGGGCGATATTGGCTGCATTAAGGGCGTTTACCCCCTCGTAGGGTGCAGCCCCGGCGTGAGCACCCCGACCGATAAACTCGATGCGTTTGGCAATGGACCCGTTACTGCTTCCGCCGCGAGCGCCGCTAACGCATCCATCCCGCTTTTTGCCCACGTGAGTCATTATGGCCATATCCACATCGTCGAAATGGCCCAGTTTTATCAGCTCCGGCTTACCGCCTAGGTAGGAAAGCTTGCCCTCACGGCGCAGTCCGTCGCGGTACTCTATCTCGATATACTCCTCGGCAGGAATGGCCATAAGAGCCACCGAGCCACTGAGCGACGGCAGAACACCCGCTTGTTTGAGCCCCAGCGCTGTGCCTACGAGCATACCTATTTGGGCGTTGTGGCCGCAGGCATGAGCGGCACCGGTTTTGGGATGAGCGTTGGGGTTGGCCGGAACGATAAGCGCGTCCAACTCACCAAGTACCGCTACCGTAGGCCCATCGCCATTTCCATTAAGCATTCCCTTTACGCCAGTGATGGCAAGCCCGTCCTGATACTTGACCCCTGTCTCGGCAAACTTGTCAGCTACCAGCCGAGCGGTTTCAACCTCGCGGAAGCCCGTCTCTGCGTTAGTTTCGATATCTCTGGCAAGCGCGATTATCTGTTCAGCATTGCGCTCGATCTCCTCACAGACTTTTACCTTCAGTTCCTCTTTAGATGGCATTTTGCACCCCTTTTTGTAGCACGATGCTTTGGAAAGCCCAGTGTCTGCCGTATTATACCACTACGTGCATGTGAGGCACTGCAATAATTGACGCGAGTGAACTTTTTTGAGAATTTGGCGTATTATAAAATTAAGGTGTAATATGGCAATAAGGAGCATGCAGTGGGCTTAATAACGCGCATCGGTAGAATCTACAGAAAATGGTTCATTCTTATAGTGGCGCTGTGGGTGCTCTTTGTTATGTATCCCAACCCAGTAAACCTGGTGGTAAGCATTAAAAGGGTGTTTGTTCCTGAGATAGATGCCGCCGCAGTGGCACAGCTTGCGGCGGAACTCCCCGATGAACCGGCCGAGATAGAGCGCCAGGTTAAGCAGCGCATACCATACAGCTGGGACTGGGAAGCACACGGTATGCCGTGGTATTTCCCTACTGCGCAGCAGATACTGGAACGGGGAGAGGGAGACTGCAAGGCGCGCGCCCTAGTTCTAGCTTCCGTACTGGAGGCCAAGGATATTCCATACAGCATAAACGCCTCCATAACACATATGTGGGTTGACTACGAGACCAAAGTAGCGACAGCATCCGAAAACTCAAATGCTTCATATTATCAACATGATCCAGAAACTGACCAAAGGTCTTTCAAGATTCCCAGCATAACCGCAAAGGAGATAAAAACGGTATGGCGGGACGGGTTCTGGTCGGTTATGCCTGTGTCAAGAAAAAGCCTTCTTTTGGCTGGTTTGCCGGCTTTACTCATAGTGCGTTTTACCTGGTTGCGAAAGAAGCAGGATAGGCAGAGCGGCGACCTTGATGCTAATAAGTCAACCTGATGCGCCCTATACCCGATAACCTATTACTGGCCGTTGTTGACAACCCGAAAGAACTCAACTGCTCCCGCAGCGTTTCCTGACTGCCATAGCCACTTACATACCCGTTGACTTTGGCCACAGCGGTTGAATTGATGAAGTCGACGAAATCTGGATAAATCAAGCGGAAATTAGCAAATATTTCCGACTCATTCTGCAAATAATACTTCTGGTGATAGTCTTCGGCAAGATAGAACTCTGAAAAAGAGATTATCTCAGTAAGAACTCCCCTTAATGAGCCGGCCTGCTGCTGTGCTTTGGTTTCTAGCGCCATTGCGTGCTGCTGCTCATCATGATAGAAGATTGCAGACATGTACTGCCGTGACAGCGGCTGCATCATAAAGCTATGGCTGTCCCAGAACACGTCGAGAAGCTGCTGATACGATAGTTTGGCAGGATCGTAGTCTACCTGGATCGCCTCGCTGTTGTCACCTATATTGCGATATGTAGGATTGTCCGCCGTGCCCCCAGAATAGCCGACACGGGTGCGAACCGCACCATCGAGGCTCCCGAACCGGGAGTCGGGGGCCCAGAATCAGCCCATTGCAAACGTGGCGGTTTGGGTTACCACCGGCGCATTATTGTCTATTTGCGGCACTGTTAAATCTTCAGCCACGATATTCTCCTTTCCCGACCCCCCCAAGGTTACGGGAACTAGTATAAGTATAATAATGAATACCCTACTTAGACGACTAAGATATCTTGTTTATCGATGCCAATAGCTGCACCATAACAATTAGATCCGCCAAGATAAATATAGGCGCTCAAAAGGCCAATCGTATGTGACTTATGTCCTGTATATCCATTCGTTGACAATATATTGAGGATAGATTAACTTAAGCTGGCATAGCAAACCAGCAATACCTGATGCGTTGGGGGATAGATATGAGTGATTCAATAGGTACCCCATTAAAGGGAAGGATAGCGATTATAACTGGCGGCGGCAGCGGCATCGGGCGTGGCATCGCCATCCGCATGGCACAGGCCGAAGCAAGCGTTGTGCTGGCAGGACGCAGGCCAGATGTTCTTGACAACGTTTGTGATGAAATCAAGGCATTGGGAGGCTATTCGTTGACCGTTCCCACCGACATCTCGAAAAGAGCAGGCGTTGATAAGCTGGTACAAGCAACAGTCGACCGGTACGGCAAAATCGATATTCTGGTAAACTGCGCAGGAATAGCCAATATCACGCCGTTTATGGAGATGAGCGACGAAAAACGTGACGAGGTATGGAACACCAACCTCAAAGGCACGTGGGACTGCTCCAGGGCAGCGGTTCCGCACATGATAAAGCAGAAATACGGTCGCATTATCAACATATCATCAGTAACCGGGCCCATGGTGGCCAACGCGGGCTGGACGGCATACGCCGCGTCCAAGGGAGCCATCTCCGGCTTTACTCGTGCTTTGGCGCTCGATTTAGCGCAGTACAACATAACGGTTAACGCCATCTGCCCCGGCTGGATCAAGCGCGAACCGACGAGTAAAGGCGCGGTGATAAGCGACCGCTCAAAGAAACTTAACGCGTCCATACCACTGGGCCGTGTGGGTGAGCCGGAAGAGGTGGGTGATCTGGCCGTCTTTCTGGCATCGGACGGTGCCACGTACATCACCGGCACGGAAACAGTCATAGACGGCGGCAACATCATACAGGAAAAAAAGGGAGACTTCTAATGACAACCATCAATAAAACCAAAGTAAAAGAATTAATACAGCGCGAGCAGGAGCGCTACTCAGACGAACGCCCCAAATCGCGTGCCCTATTTGAGCAGGCGCAATCATCGCTTATATTCGGTGTGCCCATGGCCGGCATGAATGAATGGGTGGGTGGTTTTCCAATCTACGTTGAGGCCGGCAATGGGGCCTATCTGACCGATGTAGACGGGCACAGCTATCTGGACCTATGCCTGGGCGACAGTGGCTCGATGTGCGGCCACACACCACCGGCTACCATCGATGCAGTGGTTAAACAGGTGAAAAAGGGCTTTACCTACTGGCTGCCCACCGAGGACTCGATTTGGGTGGGCAAGGAGCTTGAGCGCCGCTTCGGGCTGCCGTACTGGCAGGTGTATCTGCGTGCGTCAGACGCCAATATCGCAGCACTAAGCACAGCAAGGGACGTCACTCAGCGCTACCCCATCATCGTGTTTAACGGCTCGTACCACGGCCACGTTCCCGAATCTAGGCTGGGACTGATGAACGATAAGATATGGCCTGAGGCGCGGGGCAAGCACGACATAGTCGAAGTAAGAGACGGCGTAGTCTGGCGCGGTCTGCATGCGCAGGGTATCGAGCCTACGCGTACCACTGGAACAAGGGTAATAGACTTCAACGACCTCGATGCGCTGGAAAAAGCGTTGGCTCCGCGCGATATCGCCTGCGTGCTCTGTGAACCGGCCATGACCAACGTGGGCATCATCATGCCAGACCCCGGCTACCACAAGGAGCTTAGGCGGCTTACGAGTAAATATGGCACGCTGCTCATTATCGATGAGACTCACACCATCTGCGGCGGGCCCTACGGCTACACCAAACCATGGAAGCTCGAGCCGGACATTTTTTCCTTGGGCAAACCAGTTGCAGGCGGTATACCCACCGCCTTCATGGGCATCAGCGCAGACGTTGAAAAAGAGCTGCAAAAGCATCGTGTGGGCAAGGCGCTCAAGAGCATCGGCGGCGGCACACTTTCGGGCAATGCGCTGTCACTGGCGGCCACACGTGCCACTCTAGAAAACGTGCTCACAGAAGCGACCTACGAGCATACTATCGCACTGTGTAAAAAGCTGGTAGACGGCGTAGCCGGCATAATAAAAGCAAACGACATGCCTTGGCATGTTTTGAGGCTGGGATGCCGGGCCGAGTGGCGCTGGAGCAAGACACCGCCACGTAATGGAAAAGAAGCACGCGCCGCCTTTGATATGGACCTGCACGAGCTAGTGCACCTGTACTTTATGAACCGCGGTATACTGCTTACCCCGCCGCACAGCATGGTGCTCATACCGCCGGAATGCACATCAGACGACATAGACCGCAACAACAGCGTCTTCGCAGAGTTCGTAAGTGAATTGGCTTAGCAGTAAGAAGGTGTCGATGAAAGCGGCACGTTTGCACGAATATGGAAAATCGTTTCAGACGACTGAGGAACGATTAGAGGCAGATCAGTCTTTGCCGTTTAGCATAAGGTTCATGCTACCGGTACGGTAGCCGTCCAAATCCAAGACGACGTAAGTGTATCCCAAAGCCTTTAGTTTTGATACTATTACATCTTTAGTCCGCATTACCTCATCCACATCCTGCGCTTCGACTTCGATTCTGGCGATTTCATCATGGTGTCTTACCCTGACCTGGCGCAGGCCTAGCGAAATGAGAAACTCCTCGGCTTCTCCTATCCTATCCAGCAATTCCTGGGTAAAGGCGGTTCCATAAGGCACTCTCGACGCAAGACAAGCAAAGGACGGCTTATCCCAGGTGGTAAGACCCAACTGTTTGGATAACACCCTTATCTCATCCTTGGTAAGCCCGGCCTCACATAGGGGACTACGCACTCCCAGCTCACTTGCTGCTTTGCTGCCGGGGCGGTAGTCTTTAAGGTCGTCGGCATTGGAGCCGTCGGCCAGCCACTTTACGTTCTCCTTGGCACATATGTCTTTTAGCGTGGTAAACAGCTCCTGTTTGCACCAGTAACAGCGGTCTGTAGGATTACAAACGAACTCTGGCTTGTTAAGCTCATCGGTATAGATGCTAATGAACCTGACACCAAGCTCGGCAGCCAGCTTTTTGGCGCTCTCGTACTCCCGTGCAGGGTATGTGGGGGACTCGGCGGTAACCGCTACAACGTTGTCGCCCAAAACGTTGCTTGCCACTTTGAGCAAAAAGGTGCTGTCCAGCCCGCCAGAAAAGGCGATCAGTATGCTACCCATCTCCCCCAAAAGCTCTTTTAGTCTATCCAGCTTCTGCTGAAGTGTTGCTAACATTCGATAGTCCCTCCCCCAACCACGGTATCACCCTGATAGAATACCACAGCCTGGCCGGGAGTGATCGACAGCTGCGGTTCATCAAACTTAACAAATACTCTGCCATCAGCATGGGGCATAAGCCGTGCAGCGGCCTCGGTGTGGCGATACCTTATTTTTGCTTTGAACATCATCGGCTCAGTCAGGTTGTCCATTGCTATCCAGTTGAGGTCTATGGCAGTAAGCTTGTCTTTATACAACTCGGCCTTGGTTCCGACGTACACGGTGTTATGCTGGCTGTCTATCCCAGTTACGTACAGCGGATCTTTGGCCGCTACTGCCAGTCCTCGGCGCTGCCCGATGGTGTAATGTGCAATTCCTTTGTGCTGGCCCAGAACATTACCCTGTTTGTCCAAGATCGAACCCGGCTCATCTAGCGTATCAAACAACGCCGAATAGCCTCCTGCCATGAAGTTCTGACTCTCGGGCTTATCGGCCACATCGAGCTTTAGCTCCTGCGCCTTGGCACGCACCTGGTCCTTTGTGTAGTCGCCTATTGGGAAAAGGCTTAGTTTTAGCTGCTGCTGCGTTAGCAGGTGCAGAAAATATGACTGGTCCTTATTGCTGTCTACAGCCTTTTTAAGCAGGTAGCGGCCATTCGTTTCATCATATTTCACACGTGCGTAGTGCCCCATTGCCAGATAGTCGAACTCGAGACCGGTATTGCGTGCTTTATCGACCAAATAATCGAACTTGATGCGGCGATTGCATCTGACACAGGGGTTGGGGGTTCTGCCCGAACAATACTCCCTGCCGGTATAGTCTAAAACTTCCTGCCTATATACATCGCGCAGATCCAAAACGAAGAATGGTATTTTTAAGGCAGCGGCAACCCTTTGGGCATCGGCGATATCGTCTTCCTCCTCAGGGCCGTAACAGCTGTGACGATCGCCTTGGGGAAGTGGTTCACCAGACCATATTCTCATGGTAGCACCGATCACGTCATAGCCTCGTTCGATCATCAACGCTGCAGCGACGGAGGAATCGACGCCGCCGCTCATCGCAGCCAATACTTTCGCCATATCTATAGCACCATCATTTCGTTTGTTTTTATACGTTTATAAGGTTATAACATGATTTTCGCACAAGCCGGCGACCGCTTTCAAGTTTTAAGAGTACTGCACCTATGTCGACGACAGGTGTTGTGAGGTTTGCAATCAGCAAGGTAGTAGAAACACGTGTAATCTCCAGAGGCACGAAGATCTAAATACTTCACCCGCCAACCTGACCAGCGGTGGTATAATGCTGGCACAAGCTTTTAGAAAGGATCGAGTTCGGCGGACGAGGAGCTGGTGGCCATCGTGGAAAACGATGCCTGCGGCGTTGACGCATTGCAACGGCTCAAACGGTAAAATCTATGCATACCTTGTTCGCTTCAGATATTAATACGGGGATTTATGATGCAGAAAGAGGCCTTGCTCTACGAGGCGCTGGAAAACAATAGGGTTCATTGCTACCTGTGCGCGCACCAGTGCAAGATAGCGCCGTTAAAGTATGGCGTATGCGGCGTAAGGCAAAATGTTGACGGCAAGCTGCATACACTGGTTTACGGAAAGGCTATAGCCGCCAACGTAGATCCGATCGAGAAGAAGCCGCTGTACCACTTTCTGCCTGGTTCCAATTCATACTCCGTAGCCACGGCGGGCTGCAACTTTCAGTGCGGCTTCTGCCAGAACTGGAATATATCCCAGCTTTCGGCCAAGAGCAATACTATACTAGGGCAGGAGCTTTCTCCAGAAAAAATGGTGGCCGATGCAAAAAAAGCAGAGTGTGCCAGCATATCCTACACCTACACCGAGCCGACCATATTCTTTGAATACGCCTTCGATACGGCAAAATTGGCCAAGCAGGCTGGGCTGTACAACACCTTTGTCACCAACGGCTTTATGACCAAACAAGCGCTAGATACCATAAAGCCGTATCTGGATGCGGCCAACGTGGATCTCAAAAGTTTTAGGGATGAGTATTACAAAAAGTATTGCAAAGCAAAGCTCAGTCCGGTGCTGGAGTCAATAGCTTATATGAGGAAGCTGGGCATATGGGTGGAGGTGACCACGCTGGTTGTCCCCAGCGAGAATGACTCCGACGTGGAGTTAAACGATATTGCAGGATTCATCGCGCAGGTGGATGTGAACATACCATGGCATATAAGCAGGTTTCACTCCGATTACAAGTTTACTGACCATGGAGCCACACCGGTTGAGACAATGCGCCGCGCCAGAGACATAGGTGTTGAGTGCGGACTGCGCTACGTTTACCTGGGCAACGTGCCATCTGACTCTGACACCTACTGCCACAAGTGCGGCGACCAGCTTATCAAGCGGGCGCATTTTAGCGGTGAGGCGACCCGCATAAAAGACGGAGTATGCGCATCATGCGGCGTTACCATACCCGGAGTCTGGTAGCTCATCTTCTATCGGGAGGAGTCCAGACTATCACGCGTTATGTGCTTCCATCTTAAACGATATCTTTACCTTGGCCCGATAGGCTGCAATCTTGCCGTTTTCTACATGCATATCCAGCTCGACAACCTCCGCTACCCTGACATCCCTGAGTGTTTTGGCGGCCATGTTTACGGCGTTAGCCGCAGCCTCCTCCCACGAATTGGGACTGGACCCGGCAACCTCGATAAATTTATAGACGGACATTACTAGACCTCCTTACTTGCAGTGAGGCAGTATTCTATTCCCTTATTTATACTTAGTCAATAGCGGTGGCAAAAAAAGATTGGATTTAGCTTGGAACTTTGCGTACGCTAGGTGAAGGTTGAAATGCTATCCCATTAGCTTGACGGCTCCACCGCGCGGTACCTGCGAATGAATCCTGTCTCTTTTAGTAAACCTCAGTATAATCGGCAGTGCTATGTGAAGGAAAAGCAGTGCCGCCATGGGATAAATGAGGTAACCATGAATCCGAAAAGAAAATGGTTTGGTGAGCAAACAGAAGGTAACCATACCGATAGTTCTACACTCAGTGATGCCAAAGCCGGTGATGATATATATCACTATGCTAATGAACAATGCCCAACGGATCGCTTTCTAAAAAACGCCAACTCACTTTACGCTACACCTCAAACTTGAGGCCAAGTTTACCACTTTTTGGAGCAAGTAGTTAAATTTAAACAGCAAGAACCTCTTTTACCTCTGGCAATTCGGACTTAAGCATACGCTCAACACCATGCTTGAGCGTCATGGTAGACATGGCACAGTTGCCACAGGCACCGGTAAGTCTTACAGATACCACACCGTCATCTACATTTACCAGCTCAACGCCTCCGCCGTCGGCCATAAGGGCCGGTCTTATCTTATTAAGTACTTCTTCAACTTTCTCTCGCATCAAATCCTCCTGCGTTCTATGCTGAGTTTATTGTGAGCCACAAAGCGTCTTTTGTATGCGACTTTTGTCCCAAAGTAACAGGTTTTACTATTGTGGGCGGGTGCTGCTTCAGGTACAATTAATATTTAGTAAGTGAAATTGTTTTCCAGTAAAAACCGCAACTGAGATTCAATGACAACACCAAATGATCACAAAAGTGCTGCTATGGGCAGGGATTCCATATGGAAGCTGCTGATCCGTTTTTCGGGGCCGGCCATTATCTCGATGACGGTTGCGTCCACCTACAGCCTTGTCGATGCTATTTTCGTTGGGAGGCTGGGGACCCAGCCACTGGCGGCGATGATAATAGCTTTCCCCATAATGCTGGCGTTTATGTCGATAGCCGTGGGAACCGGCGTGGGAGCGTCCTCATTGATAGCCAGAAGACTAGGGGCCGGTGACAAGCAAGGTGCAGACTATGCAGCCGGCGTAACCATAACCCTAACGCTGATAATTGGCGGGCTGATGACAGCCATCGTTCTGCCAAACATGGATGGGCTACTGCGCTTGCTGGGCGCAAACGACCCGGCCGTTCTTGATTTAGCTAGGCGCTATCTGTCTATTCTAACGATCTTTGCCTTCACCAACTCCTTTTTTCTTATCGCCACTACAATTATCAGGGCAGAGGGATCTCCAACCTTTCCCAGCGTGGTTATAGTGATAGGGGCTATAGCCAATATAATCCTCGATCCGATAATGATATATGCACTTGACATGGGCATAGCCGGCGCCGCCTACGCCACAGTAATAGCCCGCAGTATCGGCTCAGCCCTTTTAGTGTGGTACTTCGTCTTCGGCAAAACCACGTTTAAGTTTAAGCCCGGATACTTCATCCCCAAGCCGAAAATACTGCTTGAAATCTACCGTACAGGGCTAGCCTCCATGGTACAAATGAGCGCCGCCTCGATAATACTGATGCTGGCTAACTGGATAGCGATAGGATACAGCGAGATCCATCTTGCCGTAATGGGAACCCTCTTCCGCCTATCCAGCTTTGCATTCATGCCCAGTATCGGGCTGAGCCAGGGGGTACTGCCCCTAATTGGTTATAACTACGGCGCACAACTTAAAGATAGAGTGGGAGAGGTTATTGTTAAGGCAGGAAAGGCCGCACTGATTTTAGGTGTTGGTTGCGCGCTGGCAGCCCTTGTGATCCCAACCCAACTGATGTCACTTTTTAACTCCGATCCCGAGTTCCTTGCGCTGGGAACGACAGCAACAAGAATATTTGCCATAGGATTTTTAAGCGTCGGGCTGCAAAACGTGCTCGGTTCCTTATTCCAGGGATTGGGCAAAGGCACAGCAGCTCTGGTTGTGGCATCGTCCAGGCAGATTATATTCCTGTTACCGGCAATCTTGATACTCCCCAAGATCTGGGGCGAGACCGGACTGTGGATATCCTTCCCCTTGGCCAACACACTGGCAATTATAATGACCCTTGTCTGGACAGCTTACGAGTTTAGGCATCTCCACATTAAGTTTCATCTCAGATATCCGCATATTAAGGCTTAAGCCACAGAAGATAAAAAGCAAATGATCAAGGCGCAAAGAGGCGGACTTAGCTTGGTACATACAGACACTTTTTAGCTAAACCAGCCCTCTTAACGTCTATTGAATAAAGCTAATCTATCAGCTTGAACAACTTTTGGGGAGATCCGCAGATAGGACAGGGGTCTGGCGCCTCTCCCACCACGGTATCACCGCAGCATTGACAAACATATATCGGCTTATCCTCGATGTCTTCACCCTTGGCCAGCTTAGCGAGCGCATCACTGTACAACGTGTGGTGAATCTTCTCCACCCGGTTTGCCAGATCGAAGCTACGGGCCGCTTTTTTGTTGCCGTCTTTTCCCGTCTGCTCTATGAACTCGGGGTACATCGTGGTAAACTCGTAATGCTCTCCCCCAATCGCCGCCTTTAAGTTCTCCTCCGTACTGTTTATGCCGCCCAGCACGTTTAAGTGATTGCGGGCGTGGGCCGTCTCAGCATCCGAAGCAGCGCGGAATAGCCTGGCGACGTACTTATGCCCTGCCTTATCGGCCACCTCCGCAAAATACTGGTACTTGCGCGATGCCTGACTCTCACCAGCAAAAGCTGCACTCAAATTATCTGTTGTGTTGCCCATAGTTCACCTCCTTTTAGCTTCCTTCTTACTACTATAATGCGATATACGGCAGAGTATACTGCATTTGAAACCATAGTGTAAACCATTTTATAAAGGCTATGATGTGACTAAAGTAGCATACAGCACGCGCAAGCTGTTATACTGACCGAACCGACAGGAGGAAACGATATGAGTGCAGCCGAAATCTTAGGTCAAATCGCTGGAGCACTGGTCACCTTGAGCCTCATCCCTCAAGTGATACGCGTATATAAGCTGAAAAGCGCCCATGAAATAAGCATGATGTTTACCACCATGTTATGGCTGGGTCTTTTTTGCTGGATAGCCTACGGATTTGTGCTAAGCCTGTTTCCGGTAATCCTATGGAACATAATAGGAGCATCCATAACCGCATCACTGATGTACGCCAAGCTGAGGTACGGAAGAAAATAGCGCCGCCTCATCAAGAGGGCAAACGATATGGATGGAGCACAAGTTTGTGGATATTTTAAGGCGAAAGCAAATCTGGCTATTATTAACTTTAACTACAGCCCTTTTGCTCGCGTCTTGCAATGGCCTTCAGCCCAATGACCAAAACATGATGCTATATAAGGTGCCTGAGATTGCTTCTCCTAATCTTGTAGAAACGATGGCGCCAAAAAACATGCCGCACCCAATTACTAATAGTAATGACGTGCGGCCAGCAGATTTGTTATTTGGTTATGAAGATGCACTGATAGCTCCAAGGTCATCAACGAATCCGCAAGGTCAATCACCATTACCTGCTTCACCTGCTTCTTCACCAGGCCCCGGAACCGCTGACCTGAGCGAATACATGATCGGTAACGTGGCCGTAGCTGTTATTTTCCCAGAAAGCAATGGGGGTATAGATTCAAGTACTGAGAATTGGACCGACGGCAGTTCATGGGATATTGAAACGGTGGATTCAACAGGCGATGTCGGCTATTATGCATCGCTGGCCTTTGACAGCAGTGGCAATCCGGCCATCGGTTACTATGATTGGGATAATGAAGATTTGAAGTATGCTCATTGGAACGGCAGTTCATGGGATATTGAAACGGTGGATTCAACAGGCGATGTCGGCATGTATACATCGCTGGCCTTTGACAGTAGCGGCAATCCGGCCATCGGTTACTATGATTGGGATAATAAAGATTTGAAGTATGCTCTTTGGAACGGCAGTTCATGGGATATTGAAACGGTGGATTCAACAGGCGATGTCGGCAGGTATGCATCGCTGGCCTTCGACAGCAGTGGCAATCCGGCCATCGGTTACTATGATTCGGATAATAAAGATTTGAAGTATGCTCTTTGGAACGGCAGTTCATGGGATATTGAAACGGTGGATTCAACAGGCAATGTCGGCTATTATGCATCGCTGGCCTTCGACAGTAGCGGCAATCCGGCCATCGGTTACTATGATTGGGATAATGAAGATTTGAAGTATGCTCTTTCGAAAACTCGGATGAATAAGTGTCTCGACGAAATAGAAATAGCCCTCGACTGGTGGGAAAGTCAAGAACCGAATGCAAATCTCAACTTCACCGTGCACGATTACTCGATTAAACCAACACAATATGAACCTATATCTAGATCTTCCGATGATGAAGGCCTATGGATAAGTGAGGTAATGACTGGCCTTGGATTTGATACGGGGGACTATAAGGACCAAGTCAAAGCTCTAAATAACGATATACGAGATCTTTATGACACAGATTGGAGTTACACTATATTCGTTGTCGATAGCCTCAACGATGAGGATAATAAATTTACCGATGACTATTTTGCCTATGCCTACCTCGGGGGCCCGTTTATGGTGATGACTTATGGCAATAATGGTGGGGGTATTGAGCGTATGGATGCGACGGCTGCGCATGAGACTGGGCACATATTCTATGCTACTGATGAATACAAGACTGATGGAGAATATAGTGGGTATTTGAACGTTTTGGAAGAAGATGGTGCTGTTTGTATTATGAATTATTCCGAAAACTGGGACTTGTGTTCAGCCACAAGGGGGCAGATCGGATGGTATGACAGCGATAGTGATGGCATATTGGATCCATTGGATACGTTCCCTGATACTGAGCTAGCTTCTTATTCTCCAGATCCAAGTAGCCAAAATACCTTAATTTATAACGGAACGGTGGAAGATGTGCCGTTAACCAATAACAATCCTAACGGCAAACGTAATGATGTAACTATAAATACAATAACAGGTGTACAATACAGAGTTGATGGCGGGGATTGGCAAGCCGCAATCAGTTCCGACGGTGCGTTCGATGAAGTTTCCGAGTCATTTGCATTTACAACATTACCCTTATCTAATGGCAATCATACTATAGAAACGAGAGCACAGAATTCATCCGGAAACTGGGAAACGTCATATGCATCAGATTATATTGATGTAGATACCACAGATCCGACGGTTACTATCGTTGCCAGCGATACCGCAATTTATGACGGCGATGCCGGTGTTGATGCGTTTACTGTTACCGCAACATACTCCGAGGCAATAGACAACAGCCAGATACCGACACTGACCTTTGATTCAGTGTTAACCACCACCTTAACCAACCCAACCGGTGCATGGAGCCAGGGAGATACGGTGTATACCTGGACATACGATATAGAAGATGCAGGTGTAACGGTAACAGATGTTGACGTGACAGTCGATGGCGGTAAAGACCTGGCAGGCAATGCCCAGGTCGCTTCCACCAACATAGGCTATATTGATGTAGATACCACAGATCCGACGGTTACTATCGTTGCCAGCGATACCGCAATTTATGACGGCGATGCCGGTGTTGATGCGTTTACTGTTACCGCAACATACTCCGAGGCAATAGACAACA
>Ga0187833_10000191_pt1 | contig 69500 bp, 62 predicted proteins | sample ETNtaG_37_FD_167968 | JGI IMG/M metagenome (GOLD analysis project Ga0187833, IMG submission 167968) | Marine microbial and viral communities from oxygen minimum zone, Eastern Pacific Ocean - ETNP2014_SV_400_PacBio MetaG (Illumina Assembly) | ecosystem: Environmental > Aquatic > Marine > Hypoxic... | reverse complement strand
TGTAAGCTCCTCGGCTCGGCAATGAGAAAATTTCGCTCCGCTTCACTTCCTCATTGCTCTCGCCCTACGTCGCTTATAAAAGCACTGCGTCTTGTGTAAGCTCCTCGGCTCGGCAATGAGAAAATTTCGCTCCGCTTCACTTCCTCATTGCTCTCGCCCTACGTCGCTTATAAAAGCACTGCGTCTTGTGTAAGCTCCTCGGCTCGGCAATGAGAAAATTTCGCTCCGCTTCACTTCCTCATTGCTCTCGCCCTACGTCGCTTATAAATCACCGGTATCGCCACAACTCTTTCAGTTAATTGAAAGAGTTGTGGCGATATTTAAAATATTGACGCGCGTAAGAATTTGTGTATTATTATTTATAGAAACTAGAATGAAAGGAGTTCTTATAAAATCATGAAAAATCAAAAATGGATGTTGTGGGCGCTCGGAAATGCGCTTGTCAAAACATTTACAATTACGGTCCAGAAATTTATTGGACTTGCAAGCCAAACTTTTGGACATGTGGCGTTTGTTGCGTTTATTGTTTCTCTTCTGCAGGTGAGTGTTGGTTTTATTGCTATTAAATATCAGAAATTACCTTTGTTGCCAAACAAAAAATGGAATCTTGGTCTTTTGAGTTACAAATATGGGGCATATATTGCTTTGGAAAACCTAATTGTCTATGGAGTACTTCTTTCCCTTCTTGCAATCTCTGGCTGGATTTTTTTCGGAGAGGGAAATATGCCTGTAAAATTTATAGGGATTTTTGTATATCTCACCGCTTTCTCTCTTACTAACAATAAGACATGGAATTTTTTTACCTCATTAGGTCGAAAGCGGCAACAGTCTCGTTAGAGAAAGAGCCTAGATAAAGCGCGTAATGAATTTTATGCGCTTTTTTTGTTACAATATAGACTCCAAATCCGTTATAAACTTATATATTTTAATGGACAAGATTATGAGAAAAACAAAAAAAGTGAAAAATTTACTAGATTTCTCATTTGACTTTGAACTTCTTGAAAAGTGTCCGTTATGTGATGGAGAAGTTTTATTACCAAACGGAAAAGTTGATTGGCTCAAGATGGATTTTTGGTATGTGGTATGTGGAAAATGCGGACTCAAATTTATGAATCCACGTCCAACACAAAAATCGTATAAAGATTTTTATAAAAACCTATTTTGGGAACAGAAGGTAAAAAATATCGGATTTCACAAACAGGGACAAATGTGGAATACAAAACAGTATAAGTGGGATAACGAGAAAAAATGGAACACAGAAAAGGGTAAGAAAATAATCGTAGAAAAACACAGAGCATTGCGTTTTGATACTATTGTTGGTGCGCTTTCGCGTTTTCTCACATTAAATAAAAACAAAGACATTCTTGAAATCGGCGCGGGTTTCAGTGCTACACTCCACGATATTAATAAGAAATTTGATTGTGCCGTGCACGCTGTTGAGCCATCTTTGGAAGCGCAAAAAACACTGAAGAACTTTGGCGTTTCCGTTATCGGCAATTATGCGGAAGATTTGGAAAAGCTTGGAAAAAAGAAACAAAAATTTGATGCAATCATATTTTCTCATTCGCTTGAAAATACTTCATATCCACTTCAGATTATCAAATGGGCAAAAAAATGTCTTAAGAAAAACGGAATTATTTATATTCAATGTTCAAATTTACTCACATTTGACCAGATGAATCCGTATCATCCATATATTTTCTCTGCACACTCACTGGGACTTTTGGCGAAAAAAACAGGGTTGAAACCCTATCGTGCTGGTGAGCGATTACACAGAATGCTCACAATGGTGTTTAAACAAACATAATCCGAAAAATACGAAAATCTATCCGAAACTACGAAAGGTTAAATTTAGTGTACTTAATTAAGCAATCGTCAGTTTCGTATATTTCGGATAATGTTTCGTAGTTTCGCATTATACTTATGAGAACAAAAATAATAGTTACACTCGGACCATCAACGAGAACAGAAAAAGCGCTACGAAAGATAAAGGCGTATGGTGTTGATTTTGTACGGGTGAATATGTCGCACTCAAGCATTAAGGATTTGAGGTACTTTATCTGTTTATCAAAAAAAGTTGGCATCCCGTTTATTGTTGATACCGAAGGATCACAAATTCGCACGGGTGGATTATCACAAAATACAGTACAGCTTAAGAGGGGAGAAAAAATTAAAATATACGCAAAAAAAGTAATAGGAAATAAGAATAGAATATATCTTACGCCGCCGTCCATTGTTCCACAACTTGAAGAAGGGGATGTTATACACCCTGATTTTGACGCCGTAGAGCTTCGTGTAATTGATATTTCTTGTATAAAAAAAGGATATGTTGTCGCAAGTGTTGAAAAAAGCGGATCTCTTGGAAGGAATAAAGGTGTTATTATTGACTCTGCTTATGGTAAGCAATATATGTTGCCGCCACTTTCTTCAAAAGATTATAAATCTATCAAATTAGGGCTTGAAAATGATGTCAAACATGTTGCGGCTTCATTTATACGTGGAGCAGAATCTGTTGAAGAAGTAAAAAAAGCAACACAGGGAAAAATGAAGATTATCTCCAAAATTGAGTGCATTGATGGTCTTAATAATTTAGATAATATTATTAAAAAGTCTGATTTCATTTTGTTAGACAGGGGTGACTTGAGTAAAGAGGTGGCGTTAGAAAAAATTCCATTTATACAAAAATTAGTTATTAGCAAAGCGCATGCGCAAAACAAGGATGTTGTTGTCGCTACAAATCTTTTAGAATCAATGATTGAAAGTAGGCGTCCAACTATTGCAGAAGCGCACGATGTTGTACACACTATATTTGACGGAGCATATGGACTGGCACTTTCGGCCGAAACTGCAATTGGGAAAAATCCAATAGAGTGTGTCTCAACCATGCGGCGGATCATAGACTACACGGACAATGTAGTAGAAAAAAATAAAAATAAGAAAATACTTCACAGAGAATTTATTCGCTCTCTAGAGCAGGATAATTATATAGAAAAGATCAGAGGAGTTGTGTTATGGTTTACAGGACTTTCTGGATCGGGTAAGACAACTCTTGGGAATGCCCTCCAGAAAGAATTAGAATTTCGCAATAAAAAAGTCACTATTCTTGACGGTGATTATGTGCGGAAAACAATTAATCGTCATCTTGATTTCTCGCGCAGAGGTATACAGGAAAATAATCGCATTATTGCGGAACTTGCTCGAGAAAAAAGTGTTTTCAATGACGTTGTACTTGTACCAATCATTTCTCCAAATCATGAGAACAGAGCAAGAGCACGAAAGATTATTGGAGAGAATTTTTTGGAAATTTTCATTGATTGTTCGCTTTCTGTTTGTGAAAAACGAGACATAAAGGGTTTATATAAAAAAGCGCGCGCTGGAGAGATTGAAAACTTTATCGGCTTGAGTGAGTTAAATCCTTATGAAAGACCTAGTAATCCTGATATTACTGTTCGTACGGGTCGAATAGATAAAAAAAAGAGCGTCACTATGATCTTAGGCGAACTTGCGTTGCGAGGACACATATAATTATGAACAATATAAAACAAAAAATCATTGTAACTGGCGGAGCTGGTTTTATTGGCTCACACTTGACCGATGCGCTTATCGCGAAAGATTTTGATGTGCATGTAATTGACAATCTCTCAGGCGGCAAAAGAGAGAATATACACAAAGATGCGACATTTCATAAAGTAGATATTCGGAATTTTGAGGAAATAGCGCCGATTTTCAAAGATACACATTATGTCTTTCACGCGGCGGCTTTGCCACGTATTGTACCATCCATTAAAGATCCTCGTACAACACATGATGTCAATGTAACCGGAACGCTTAACGTGCTACTTGCCGCGCGTGATGCAAAAGTAGAGCGAGTTGTTTATTCCGCGTCATCGTCTGCATACGGTGACCACAAAACAATGCCTCTTCACGAGGAACTGCCCGCTCTTCCTATGCACCCATATGGTCTTCAGAAATATATGGGTGAGCAGTTAGCGCAGTTGTTTTTTGATTTATACAATTTAGAAGTTGTTTCTCTTCGATATTTTAATGTATACGGAGAACGTGCGCCGCTTGAAGGAGCCTATGCTCAAGCGATAGGAAGGTTTTTAAAACAAAGAAAAGAAGGAAAACCGCTTACAATTGTACCAGACGGAAAACAGTCACGTGACTTTACTCATGTACGTGATGTTGTGCGTGCGAACATCAGTGCGGCGGAATCCTCACTAATTAATAGACATGAAGTAATAAACATTGGTGGAGGTAAAGACTATACCGTATTTGAAATTGCCGACATGATCGGAGGTGAACAAGTATTTATTGAGCCGCGTGTTGAGGCAAAACGCTCTCTCGCGGATACTACTAAAGCAAAAAAACTTTTAGGTTGGGAATCTGAAATAGATCTTGTTGATGGGGTTGCGGAATTGAAAAGAATCTATTTATAAAAGCGCTTCGTCTTGTATTAACTCCTCCCGCCAAAGGCGAGGCTCGCCAGAGGCGGCGGCTCGGCAATCTGAAAAACTCCACTTCGTCTCGTCTTTCAGATTGCCCTCGCTCCACGTCGTTAATAGAGTGCAATAGTTTTTTCTAGCATTTCTTTAAAAGAAAAATTGTTTTTTACAACATTATATAGCTTTTCTCCATATTGTTTTCGTGTTTTGTCGTCTTGTATAAATTTCAAAAGCGCGTTTGCAATTGCATTACTGTCACGTGGAGGCACTAATATACCGGTTTCTTCATTGTGGATTATTTCTGGTATACCACCTACGTCACTTGCGATTGTTGGTAACGCTGTGCTGCCAGCTTCAAGCAATACATAAGGAAGTCCTTCCTTGATTGAAGGGAGAAGGAAACAATCAAATGCCGGTAAAAGACGCGCCGCGATCTTATCATCCACAAGAAAAACATTTCGTTCTAGCTTGTATTCGTGAATCATTGTTTGCAATTCATTACATTGCTCACCAGAACCGATAATAAAGTATACAATTGGTTTCTTGTGTGTATGCACGATTTCTGCAACTGCAGGAATTGCATATTTCAGTCCTTTATTTTTTGTCAACTCGGCGATTGTTCCTATCCAAAAGGTGTTGGCGGACGCACCACATTTTCGAGCAAGTTCTTCTCGTGCTTGAATGCGACTAAGAAAAGATGGTTTTTGAATAGCATTTTTGATTGTGATTAATTTGTTTTTTGTAAAAGGAAACCACATTTCATTTTTTGTTCCTTCAGAAACCGTTGTTGTTGCATGGGAAGCGACCACTGTGAGCCATTGAAAAAGGCCGATAAAGAAGCGGGTAAGCCACGAACGTTCTTCACGAAAGGCCCACCCGTGCGCGGTGAATATGACCCTTAGTCTCTGGTCTCTGACTTTTGACACATTATAAAGACGGGCGGCGATGGCTCCAAGAAGACTCGCTTTGGAGCTGTTGAGATGAATGATATGTGGACACTCTTTTTTTATTATGCGAAAGATCTCAATAAATGATGAGAAATCTTTGATAAGACCCATATCACGCTGAAGCGATGAAAGTGTTATAACTCGTACACCACTTGTCTCTAATTTCTCTTTAAGGATTCCGCTACCGCCTGCCTGCGTAGGTAGGCCAAGCGCGACCGCAACATTAAATTGCTCTTTGGGAAGCGAAGTAGCAAGATCATAAACGTACCGCTGTGCGCCGCCCCAGTTGGATTTAGTGATTACATATAAAATCTTCTTTTTTTGCATATATAGAATATAACTTGTTTAAGGTCATATTTGTTATACTACCATGACAGTATTTGTACGTAATATATACTACTAACTACTTCCTACTTACTAATATATGTTTCTACGCAGACGGAGAATCGCATTACTTTTAATAGGGGACGTTCTACTGATGTATGGAGCGCTCTTTATCACGATTGCAATAGGGTTTCCGCTTAGGGATAACGCTGGTGTTTTTATAGAGCATCTTATTCCGTTTTCATACCTCATAGTATTGTGGATCATCGTTTTTTTTATTGCAGGGCTTTATGATAAAGAAACGCTTTTCTTCAGGCGAAAAATTCCGTCAATACTCTCAGGGGCGCTTGTAGCAAACGGAGCGCTTGCGGTTATATTTTTCTACATTATTCCGCTTTTTGATATTACTCCGAAAACAAACTTATTTATCTATCTTGTAATTTCATTTATTTTGATTCTTTTATGGCGTTTGTATGGCACAGTTCTTATTTCAGGCGGTAAAAAACAAAAAGCTCTTGTTGTTGGCAGTGGAATCGACTTTCAAACACTGGTGGAGGAAATTATGAATGTTGAACATTATAACATACAAATTACTCGTGTTGTTGACATCGGCGGAGCGGAACACTCTAATTTGTTGGGAAATATCACGGAAGATATTCCGACAAAGGGAATCTCACTTGTCATAATTGATATGCACAATGAAAAACTTGAATCAATCTTACCGCATTTATATAATCTCCTTTTTTCACACATTCGTTTTTTTGATATACATAAAGTGTATGAAGAAATGTTTCAGCGTGTTCCCATCTCGCTTATTGATTACGAGTGGTTTTTGGAACACGTGTCTTTTTCTCCACGGATCGCATACGATATTTTTAAACGAGCGATGGATATTATAATTGGATTTACGCTAGGCGTCAGCTCTCTTGTGTTGTATCCGTTTGTGTATCTTGCAATTAAACTTGATGACGGTGGAAAAATTTTTGTTCTCCAAAGGCGCGTTGGTAAGAATAATCACATCATCAAACTTTTGAAGTTTCGCACTATGGATTTTGACGACGAGGGAAAGTGGGAAACAGGCGCGGTTAACAACGTAACACGTGTAGGGGAATTTTTAAGGAAAACTCGTATTGATGAATTGCCGCAGTTATGGAACGTACTTGACGGCTCTATTTCTCTAATCGGACCGCGCTCTGAATTTCCAGAGCCTGCTCGTCACTACAATAAAGAAATTCCGTATTACAATATTCGGTATTTGATTAAGCCAGGTCTTTCTGGATGGGCACAACTCTATGGTGAACATCCTCACCACGGCACTGATGTTTCCAAGACGAGCAACAAGCTCTCATATGATCTCTATTATGTAAAGAACCGGTCAGTCGCTCTTGACTTGGAAATCGCGTTAAAAACAATAAAGACGCTTCTGTCGCGAAGGGGCGTATAAACACCCCGCAAGGCCCAGTCTTGTGGACATGCAACGACTTATGAGACCGCAAATTTAAAAGCCGCGTCATTTATATAGGCGCGGCTTGTCTATGACCTACTATGAAAGAAATTCAAGAACTGTTTTGCGCATGGTTTCAACTCCAACGCCGCATCTTTCTGGTCTGGGCAGCATCTTTTCTTGCGCTGCTTTTTGCATCTTGCGAACCATGGTTCTGTCTTCAACAAAATTAAAAATTTCACTAGCAAACAAGACAACATCTTCACGAACCATGGAAGAAGCGCCGCAGTCACTTAACCACCAACTTGGTCCTGAGACTGCCTCATGGTGCTTCATTGCTAGATCTGTAACAAATTCAATCACTGGTATTCTTTGACAGGCGGCTTGTTTACCGATAGTGGACATTGATTGTATAATCATGTCCATTCCGTATACCATTTCTGTTCCAGACATAATTTCACTGGTAATTACTTCTGGTCTGATTCTGTGATCTTTTGCCATAAAATTATATACAGGGTGATGATCCTTTGGATCTCCTGGATGAATGGAGAAAAATATGCGCGGCTTGTCTATTCTGCGGTTATCAATAGCCAGCTTCATGACCCTCAAAACACCAAGGAAAAGCAGAACATTAACGCTTAGTGTCTTTGCACTCGGACACATGATCGCAAACTCATCGGACTCAACGTTCAGTCGTCTCCAGACTTCCTCGCGAGGAATGGCAAGGAAGAATCAATCATCTATCCGCACATCACCTGAAATTATAATCTTCGCTTTTGGAAAGTGCTGTTTCGCGAGTGTGGCTTCTTCTTCGTTTATTACAAAAACAAACGAGACGTCTTCTTTAAGCTGTTTAGGAAACCACGGACGACCAGCTACCATACCTTCCGTGTCGGCATAGACGCCGTATGGAATATCGTACTCAAGCGCCATTCTCCACGCCGTTATTTCCGCGTCTGAATTTTCAGGTTTTGACGACATGCCAGTAAGTACACAAGCGATGTCACCATCTCTCTCAAGTATTTCTTCCACGGTTGATTCTGAAACAATCTTACCGTAATCAAGTTCTGATACAATCCGTAGGCCACTCACTTTCTTTGCTGTAAAAGAATCTCTAACTTTGCCAAGTGCTTGTGAGACAGCCATATCTGTTCCTACCAATAAAAACGTTCTTTCCATCGCACATCTCCTTTGTAATCTTCGGGGTTATGAAATCTAAAGACTTGATATCACGTCTCGTTCTCCCTGTCAAATTGTACGGTGTATTCTACATCCGAAGTTGAGCTCCTAAGTGGTTGGTTTTATGGAAGAATTCTAGTATAGTAAGGAAATGCAATCTAACGATACACTCAATAAAATCCTAAAAGCCGTCATTTTCAGCGGTATTTTTTTACTTCCGTTTATTCCGTTTGTTATTGCTCATTCAATGTTCTTTCCGTTTATCACAGGAAAGAATTTCGCATTTCGAATTCTTGTTGAGCTCATATTATCCGGCTGGATTATTCTTGCGCTACGGGACGCGCGATACCGTTTGAAGTTTTCGTGGATTCTCGGAGCGCTTGCTGTTTTTGTGGGAGTCATAACGTTCGCCGACATATTCGGCGAAGATTTCTTACGCAGTTTTTGGTCAAACTACGAACGAATGGATGGGCTTATTACACTCCTCCATCTCTTTGCTCTTTTTTTGGTTTTAGGCTCGGTTATGAATGTAAAGCGTTTATGGATACGGTTTCTCCAAACATCGCTTGGAGCAAGCGCCTTAATCTCAATATATGGTATTTTCCAATTGTTAGGGAAAATTGTCATCAATCAGGGTGGTGTGCGGGTTGATGCCACATTCGGTAATGCAGCGTATCTCGCCGCTTATCTCTTGTTTCATATTTTCTTTGCCGCATTTTTATTTGCGCAGAAAAATACGCCGAACTGGCTGCGAATTGTCTATGGCGGCATCATGATACTCCATATATTTATGCTTTTTAATACTATGACCCGCGGAGCCCTCCTTGCGTTTTTCGGCGGCGCAATGCTCACGGCGTTCCTCGTCGCCTTCACAGAAGGACAGACGAAAATAAAAAAATATGCAGTAGGAGTATTAATTGGGCTAATATCTATTGTGGGCGTATTTACTATACTTAAAGATACGCGTGTTATACAGGAGAGTAATTTATTCGGCCGCTTGGCAGATATTTCTCTTGAGACGGGCAATTCGCGATTTATGGTGTGGGATATGGCATGGCAGGGAGTAAAAGAACGTCCCATTTTGGGGTGGGGGCAGGGCAATTTTATAGTTGCATTCAGCAAGCACTATAATCCGCGCATGTATACCGAGGAACCGTGGTTTGACCGCGCACATAATATTATACTTGACTGGCTCATTGCAGGGGGGTTTGTCGGTCTCATTTCATATCTTGCTATCTTTTTCGCGTTTTTGTACGCCATATGGCTTTATCCCAAGAGACGCGCTCGTTCTCTTGATTTGGCGGAAGGTGAACAGCTTCCAAGTAAAGTATTGTTTTCTGTTTACGAAAAAAGTATTTTAATGGGCCTTCTCGCGGCGTACTTATTTCACAATCTATTTGTTTTTGATAACGTGGTGAGTTACATATTTTTCTTTTCAATGCTTGCATTTGCGCATGTGGCATCAACTGAGGCCTCTCCGCGCACACTTCGCTATTTCAGATTTAAAGACGCTAGTGTAGAGCGGAAAGAATTTATGAGTCGGCTCGCAGGTCCGTTGGTGTTAATTGTACTTATTCTTTCTCTATACACGCTGAACATAAAACACATCGTGGGAAATCTCGCGTTTTTGGGAGCTATTAATATGCGTTCAGTGCAGGAAGCAAGGACGCTGGAAGCGCGTGATGCAGCCTTACAGAAAAAGCTCCGCTTATTCCAAAAATCACTTGAAAGCGGGTTCTTGGGGAAAATGGAAACACGTGAACAATTAACACAGGTTGCAAGCAATTTGTCAACAGCACCCATATCACAAACTGTTAAACAGGAATTTTTTACATTGGCGCGTACTGAGATGAGGAAGCAAATAACAGAAACACCAGAGAATCTTCGTCCTCGGATGTTTCAAGCCTCTCTGTTTATGCAGTATAGATTGTTTGATGAAGCGATTATTGAACTTGAAGAGACATTACAGATTTCTGATAAAAAACAAGACATACACCATTTGCTCGCGAGCTCGTATCTTAACGTAGGGAATATAGAAAAGGCGATTCTTGCTGGGCAACGTGCGTTTGAACTTGAAGAAGAAAATACAAAGGCGCGGAAAATATACGCGTCACTTCTCATACGCGCGGATCGTAGCGGTGAGGCGGAAGAATTACTTTCTGTCCTTGACGAAAGTAATTACATATCAGACGAGTCCATTGTAGGCGCGTATGCCAGTATAGGTAATTTTGAAAAACTTATTTCATTATGGAAAGGGCAGGTTGAAAGAGACTCCAATAACATGCAGGCGCGTATCTCGCTTTCTGCCGCATATCTTGAGTCGGGTCAACGCGGACAGGCAATTGTTGAGTTGGAGAAGGTGATTGAATTAGATCCTGAATTTAAAGGACAAGGTGAGTTCTTGATTAGTGAAATTAGGGCAGGACGTAACCCGTAAAACACTCCGCCTCTGGCGGATGTTTGGCAGACACACGCAGAATGTCGCAGAAAAAAGTTATTAACGACGTAGAGCGAGCGCAATGAGAAGATGTAGCGAAGCGGAATTTTCTCATTGCCGAGCCGAGGAGTTAATATATGAAAAATTTATATAATTCCTACGCTTGGTCGAAATGAAAGAGAGCAAACTCTCTTCACTTATCCCTCGCTTGAAATTATAAGACGAAGTGCTTTTATTAAACATTTTCCCCAGCAAATTTGAGACACTTGACTTTTTAGATCTATTTTGCTAGCATAGCGAAATGAGTGTTCGGAGTTTCTGAATACCACAAATGTTCTACGAAAATCCCGCCTTTGGCGGGATTTTCGTTTATGGGTTTATGGCTATATATGCTAATATATTGCCATGTTTAAAGATTTTTTCATCAAAAAAGCGCTGGAATCCCAGCTTAAAAATTTGCCGGCTGATCAAAAAGAGCAGGTCTTGAAAACGGTCTCCGAAAATCCGGATCTATTTGTAAAAATAGCCAAAGAAATTCAGCAAAAAATAAAGGAAGGAATGAACCAGCAACAAGCGGCATTTACCGTCTTAAAAAATCATCAAGATACACTACGTCAGCTACTTCAAAAATGACATTGGGTGTAAATGTGCAATTAACCCAGGCATCATTTAATTTAAAATTCTGTGGTGTAGTTAAAAGAAAATACAGAGTTTAATACAGAGTTAACTCTGTATTAAACTCTGTATTTTCTTTTAAGCAAGAGGTCTATGGTATGGTATAATAGAGGCATATATGGACATATACACCTTCCTTATCATTTCGCATATAATTGGTACTGTATTAGGGGTTGGAAGTGCCACGTTTGCAGAGGTTTTCTATGTGCGCGCGGTTTCTGAAGGGGTTTTTAGCCCCGAGGAAGGATCGACACTTCGGGTGGTTTATTTTGTATTGCGAATTGGCCTTGTACTCGTGGTCTTATCTGGATTTGGTTTTTTGCTTCTGTATCGATTAGGCGGTCAGGAAGAGCGTCTGTTTGATCCAAAACTATGGGCAAAGATGACAATCGTGTTTATTTTAGTCGCAAATGTCGTACTTATGCAGATGCGAAAAATTCCTATGTGGCTTGGCTCGTCACTCTCCCTAACTTCATGGTACATCGCGCTTATATTAGGATCATGGCGCAACATGCCTTACTCTTATATAACACTTATCGTGGCGTATGTTGTTGCGGTAATCATTGTTGCGTTTATTTTAGATTATATAAAGAAACAGGTTTCAACCTAAGACCTCTTGCAGAAAAATTATTCTGCAAGAGGTCTTAAAAACAAAAAATGACTTCTCTTACCATCGCGCTTATAGCGCATGTCTTCATCGGCTTTATTGGGGTTATTGCATCATATGCGCTCCTTATGGGATTGCTGAAAAAGACGCTCTCACATCGTCTTTTAAAAGCGTCGTCATTGATCGCTTTTCTTTCATATATTTTCTCGTGGGTAATCGGAGGATATTATTACGTTGTGCATTATGGCGCAGAAGTAAAACCGAACATCAAGGAAGGCGCGTATCCATGGGCGCATACGCTAATTATGGAATCAAAAGAACATATTTTTCTTTTCTTACCTGTCTTAGCTTTCCTTCTGGCGCTTATTATGTGGTTGTTTGAAGAAGAATTGGAACGAGATAAAGCGTTACGAAAATCAACAATGACTATCGCGCTTTTGACCACGCTTATTGGCATATTTATAACACTTGCAGGGGTGGTGATTTCAGGATCAGTTCAATAGACTTCTTGCAAAACCCTTCCTACTGCAATTTCTTATTTATTGCTGCAACTTCGTCAAGTTTCGCAAAATGTCTCTCGGTGTACCTACAGTACACCATCAAGTCATTTTGCTCACTTTCCTTGTTTCGCTAATAAATAAGAAATTTCGTAACGAAAGAGGTTTTACAAGAAGTCTAATAATTATGGATAGCACAAAAAAAATACAATATATAAACTCTTTCGCGCTTGGGGCGATACTCGCGGTCATCTTTATTGCGATAGCAACCATAGGCGGAGAATTGCATAGCCCGTTTAAGCAATGGCTCAAACTAACTTTCTTTCATCACTGGATAGGAAAAGGGGTTTTGTCTCTTATTATCTTTTTTGCAATAGGGCTTTTTGCGCGCGGGTTGATGAGTAACAAGCAATCAGTAACACATTTCTTGCTTGTTTGTTTATCGTGGGTTATTGTGTTAAGCATGTTTTCTATTTTTGGGTTTTATTTTTATGAGGTATTTTTTGCCGTGCATTAAGAGGCCGTTACGAATCCCGTTAGGGTCGCGGACACTGTTTAAATATATACTTATGGCACAAATATTAATCTCTATCAGTAAAATTGATGGCAGGAAAGGGCACCACGTGTCCGTGTCCTACCTCTAACAGGATGAGTAAGAAAAAAATTTTAGTCCTTTTGGGGCATCCAGATAAAGAGACATTTTCTGGACAGCTCGCTACCGCGTATGAATGTAGCGCGCGTGAAGCAGGGCATGAAGTACGGCGCATTAACCTCGGAGGTCTTTCATTTGATCCAATTTTGCATAAAGGGTATAAAGAAATTCAAACACTAGAACCGGATTTGATAAAAGCGCAGGAAGATATTAAGTGGGCAGAGCATATTGTTATTTTTTATCCAAATTGGTGGTGTACTATGCCGGCTCTTTTGAAAGGCATGTTTGACCGCATGTTTCTACCGGGTTTTGCGTTTAAATTTTACAGGGACGGAAGCGGGCGATGGGAGAAATTACTGAAAGGAAAAAGCGCTCGAGTGATTATAACTGCCGGAATGCGTCCTTTTCTTATCCGTTGGCAATTTGGCGATTTTACAAATGAAATTTCTCGCGGTATTTTAGGATTCGCCGGCATCTCGCCTGTTTCAGTAACAACATTTGGTCCCACAGAGAAGGCCTCGGAAAAACAAAAAGATGTATGGAAACAAAAAGTTTGCATTCTTGCTAAGAAAGCTGATTAAGAGGAAATAGGGGATAGTCACCTATTTCCTTTCTTGCGTACAAAGGCTCACTATAACAGGTGGTTTTTTGTTGATTGGAAATCAGCCAACCTTATAGTACACTCACCCTTATGACTAGTATCGGAATCGTCGGGCTTCCCAACGTAGGCAAGTCCACTTTATTTAACGCACTTACTAAAAAAAGCGTGCCGGCGGAGAATTATCCGTTTTGTACAATTGACCCATCAGTTGGGATTGTTCCCGTGCCTGATGAACGGCTCAACGCGTTGAGCCGTTCATCAAATTCGGAAAAAACCATTCCGGCAGTTGTGCAATTTACTGATATTGCCGGTTTGGTAAAAGGAGCGTCAGAAGGAGAAGGTCTCGGAAATCAATTTTTATCTAACATTCGTGAGGTAGATGCGATTCTGGAAGTAGTACGCGTTTTTGATGATAAAAATGTCGTACATGTGCATGAAAAAATAAATCCACTGAACGATATCGAAGTCATTAATTTAGAGCTTATTCTCGCCGACCTTCAGACGGTTGCAAAGCGTATCGCGAATATTCAAAAAGAAGTAAAAAAAGGAGGTAAAGATATTATTTTTGAAAAGGGAGTTTTAAAGAAAATGGAAACAGCATTAACCGCAGGGAAACTACTTCGATTAATCGAAGTAGTTGAAGAAGAGCGGAAAGTTATGAAAAATCTGCATTTGCTCACCATGAAGCCAATCCTTTATGTTTTAAATGCAAAAACAGGGGATACGATTCCTGAAGAGTTATCCACATTTTTGCGTGAAAGTGATGCAACATGGATACGGCTTGACGTTTTAACCGAACGGGAATATTCAGAATTCTCATCTGAAGAACGAAAGACATTAAGTATCAGTGGGCGCGAGATTGACGCTCTTATTGCAAAGAGCTATGAGCTTCTTGATCTCATCACATTTTTTACCACTGGTGAAAAAGAGACACGTGGCTGGACAATAAAGCGGGACTCAACCGCGAAAGAAGCTGGTGCGGCGATTCATACCGACTTCAAGGACAAATTCATCAAAGCAGATATCATTAATTGGAAAGATCTTATTGATGTTGGCTCATATGCAAAAGCGCGTGAAAGGGGGTTAGTGCGAATAGAAGGAAAAGAATATATCGTAAAAGACGGCGACGTTATTGAGTTTAAGATTTAAATGTTGTATAGTATGACTATTGTTAACCTAGTTTAAATATTCGGAGTATTCGGATAACGATTCGGATTATTCGGATTATGCTATATGTATTTTTTCACCAAATCAAATCTATTGAAGCTTGCCCTTGCGGCGGCGATTATTATTGTCCTTAATCTCTTTTTTGTATTCAGTATCCAGCTAATCTTTGATAAGCCAGAATATGACGATTTCTGTGGCAAAGAACAAGTGCATATTGTTCCTGAAACGCAAGAGGAATGTATTACAGTTGGTGGGCAGTGGATTGAAGGAACATTTGTGCAAAAGGGACTTCCGCGACCTGAACGCCTTGAGCCAGTTGTTATACGAGAAGATCAAGAGGGATACTGTAACGAAGATTTTACCTGCAGAGAAGGATTCCAAGATGCTCATCTTTTGTATGAAAGAAACTTTTTTGTCGCGCTTGTAATACTTGGAACACTTACACTTGTCGCAAGTTTTGTTCTCCGTGCAATTGCAGTTGTTGCGCCTGCGCTTGCGGCCGGTGGTGTACTCACGCTCTTTATTGCATCAGTGAGTTATTGGTCTGAAATGCAGGATTATCTGCGTGTCATTATTCTCGGCATCGCACTTATAGCTCTCCTGTGGGCGGGGGTTAAACGATTTAAAGATAAGTAAATAATCCGAAAAATATCTCTAGGTCTCGCTTTCAGCGGGACTGGGATAGTTTCGGATTATTCCAATGAAACAATACGACCACAAAAAGATAGAAGCACGCTGGCAGAAAAAATGGGAAAAAGAAGGAGCGCACAAAATAGCAGATACGGTACAAGGTAAAAAAAATTACTACACGCTTGTGGAGTTTCCTTATCCATCAGGGAATCTCCATATTGGCCACTGGTACGCATTTGCGGTGCCGGATATTTTTACGCGTTTTAAACGGATGCAGGGGCACAACGTACTTTTCCCAATTGGTTTTGACTCTTTTGGTCTTCCCGCGGAAAATGCGGCAATAAAGAATCAAGTTGATCCTCAAAAATGGACGTATAAAAATATTTCCCACATGACGGAACAATTAAAAAGCATGGGGGCTTCTTTTGATTGGTCCAGACAGATTACAACCTCTGATCCCGACTATTACAAATGGACACAGTGGCTTTTTCTAGAGCTTCACAAAAAAGGTCTTGCATATCGCGGCAAGGCAGAAGTAAACTGGGACCCTGTTGATAAAACGGTTCTTGCAAATGAGCAGGTGTTACCAGATGGAACTGCTGAGCGCTCTGGTGCTCAAGTAGAAAAGAAAGAGCTTAAACAATGGTTCTTTAAAATAACGGAGTATGCCGAACGACTCTTAGAAGATCTTGATGAATTAAATTGGCCGGAGGAAATAAAACAATCACAGCGAGAATGGATCGATAGGAGTGAGGGAGCAGAGATTGAGTTTCCTGTTGCCGGAAAATACAAATTTGTTCTTCTGCACGGATTTAAAGGAACCCCAAATGACAATTTTCATCCATGGCTAAAAAAAGAACTTGAAAAACAAGGTCATGAAGTTGTAGTGCCACTTTTACCAAATACCAATGAGCCAAACGAAGAAGAATGGGTTGAAACAGCTTTGTCCGCGATTGATTATGATGAGAAAACTATTATCTGTGGTCATAGTTTAGGAGCTGTAACTGCTCTAAAGGTTGCAGAAAAACTTCAAGATAAAATAGCAGGAATTATACTAGTAGGAGGTTTTATTGACACGAAATTCAAAGATCATCCACGCAATTTTGTGGATGCGTTTAAGTGGGAATTTGATGCTCGGAAAATAAAAAATATTACAGGATTCATTAAAATTCTTCATGATATAAATGATAGTGCTGTATCTGAAGAACAAGCAGGGCGACTCGGGGAAACCCTGGGGTCTTCAATCATAACTGTAGAAGCGAAAGATTCTCATTTTTGTGGGACACAAGAACCAGATGTATTGAAAGCGGCTATTCCATTAATAAACATTTTCACGACTCGTCCAGACACTCTCTTCGGTGCGACATACCTCGTTCTCTCTCCGGAGCACGAAGCAATTGAAAATCTCAAATCTCAAATCTCAAATTGGGATGAGGTATCCCGGTATATTGGAATAGTAGCGAAAAAATCGGAAATTGAGCGTACTGCCGACGACAAAGAAAAAACAGGTGTTGAGTTAAAAGGAGTTAAGGTTATAAATCCGGCAAATAACGAAGAAATTCCAATCTGGATTGCAGATTATGTACTTGCAGAATATGGCACAGGTGCAATTATGGCAGTGCCGGCGCATGACCAAAGAGACTTTGAGTTTGCTAGAAAATTTAAATTACCTATCAAAAATGTTATTGAGCCAGTATTTGTTCAGAAAACTGAGCCAGGAAAAGTACGTGAGGATAAAGATTTTGTAGAACGAGATGCCATCATTGCGATTGTAAAACATTGGAGTGAAGACAAATACATCGGTTTGAAGTGGAAACAAGTAGATTGGGATACATTGATTACTGATGATATTGAGGAGGGTCAGACATCCGAAGAAGCAGCTATAGCCGAAATTATAGAAGAAACGGGATATAAAAATCCAAAACTTATAAAAGAATTACCGTGCACTCACGCTAAGTTTTTTCATGTTCCTAAGGGCGAAAATAGACTCGCGCATTTTAGTGCGCTTTATTTTGAGTTAGAGAACGGCGACCATGATGAGATATTACTTGAAGAGAAAGAAAAACACGAAGTTGTATGGCTTACTCGCGAAGAAATGGAACGATTCCGCTTACCAGAATCACATAGATTTTCATGGAATTGCCTTTTTGATGATGCACATGTTTATTCTGGAGATGGCACACTTGTGAATTCAGGAAAATTTGATGGAATGAAAAGCGAAGATGCGAAAGAGAAAATTACAGAATTTGTTGGTGGAAAAAAGAAAATAACATACAGGTTACATGACTGGTTGATTTCTCGCCAAAGATACTGGGGGTGTCCTATACCAATCGTCTATGATCCAGATGGAATTCCGCATCCAATTCCTGAAAAGCATTTACCGTGGCTTTTACCAGAAGACGTTGACTTTACACCGACGGGGGAACCGCCGCTTGCCTCATCGGAAGAATTGAAAAAGAGAACAGAAAAAATCTTTGGAGAAGGATGGCGCTCGGAATATGACACCATGGATACATTTGTTGATTCGTCGTGGTATTTTCTGCGGTATGCCGACTCGCGCAACGAAAAAGAATTTGCATCACAAGAAAAACTCAAAAAATGGATGCCAGTTGAGCGATACTCCGGCGGGGCGGAACACACGACAATGCACTTGTTGTATTCACGATTTTTTCATAAAGCGCTTTTTGATCTTGGGCTCGTGAACGAAAAAGAACCGTACCGTGAAAGATTAAATAGGGGAATTATTTTAGGAACTGATGGACGAAAGATGAGCAAACGATGGGGAAATGTGATTGATCCAGACAAGCAGGTGAAAATGGTTGGCGCTGACAGTGTGCGCATGTATCTTGCATTTATCGGCCCCTACAACACTGTTGGTCATTATCCGTGGGATACGGGAGGTGTCGTAGGCACTCGGCGTTTTCTTGAACGTGTCTGGCGTCAGCAATCAAAGGTCAAAGGTCAAAGGTCAAAGGTCAAAGGTCAAGCGATCGAGCGCTTGCTTCATCAGACGATTAAAAAGGTGACCAGCGATGTTGAGCATTTTAAATTTAACACGGCAATCAGCACGCTGATGATTTATGTGAACATGCTTGACAAACAAAATGTAATTATGCAGGATGAGTACAAGGCACTCCTGCTTTTACTTGCTCCGTTTGCTCCGTATATTGCCGAGGAGTTATGGGGTCAATTGGGAGAAAAGACTTCTATACACACACAAAAATGGCCGATGTATAATGAGCAAAAAACACGGGAACAGGTGCTCATAATCGTGATACAGGTCAATGGCAGGGTGCGTGGTGAGCTTGAGGTCTCTGTTGGGGATAAAAGGGAAGAAATTGAGAAAAAAGCAAAATTGCTTGACAAAGTAAACAAATGGGTGCAAGATAAAGAGATACAGCAAATTATTTATATAGAAGGAAAATTATTAAATATTGTAACAAAATAAAGCTCATAAAACTCATTATATCTACTTATTAGCGGAGGGGTTGACTCCTCAATATAAAAGTGCTGTAATTAAGCCAATATATCAATATGGCAACACTTACATTTACTCCAAAGCAAACAACTAAAAATCTTCTTGTGGTATTACCTGATCGTACTAAAGACGTTATAGTAAGCCGTTTCGGATTAGGGAAAGACCATAAGAAGAAAACATTGGAATCAATCGGAAATGTATATGGCATTACGCGTGAGCGTGTGCGTCAGATTGAGAGTTTTGCGTTAAACAATATAAAGAAGTCAGATGCATATCGGGATGAACAACATGCATTTGATGATCTTGCGCGCGTTATTGGTGATCTTGGCGGTATTGTTACTGAAGATGATTTATTGGGGCATATCTCCTCTAATAAGACTGTTCAGAACCATGTTAATCTTTTGCTTATGCTAGGGGATGATTTTGAAAAAAAACGTGAAGATGCTCACTTCAAACATCGGTGGGTACTTGATGAATCAGTGAGCCAACAAGTGCATCGTGCATTGCATGATTTATATAAAAATTTCAGCGGAGATGATCTTGTTGTTGAAAATGAGATCGTGAAAGTGTTTGCTGATCGTCTCAAAAGTGTTGACGAGAGTAGAAAAGACAAAGAAACATTACTGCGGTGGCTGAATATCTCAAAAATGGTTAAGAAAAATCCACTAGGAGAATGGGGTCTAGCATCTTCTCCAAACATCAAAGCGCGCGGCGCGCGTGACTATGCATATCTCGTTATTCGCAGACATGGCTCGCCACTTCATTTTACTGAAGTTGCAAAAGAAATCACGAATTTATTTGGTAAGTCGGCACATGTCGCAACTTGCCACAATGAATTAATTAAAGACAAAAACCGTTTTGTATTGGTTGGACGTGGAATTTACGGATTGGTGGAATGGGGGTATACCAATGGTGTCGTGCGAGATGTAATTCGTGGTATTTTGAAAAAATCCGGCCCAATGCATAGAGATAAACTAGTGGAGAAGGTGCTCAAGGAGCGTTATGTTAAAGAAAATACTATATTAGTGAACTTGCAGAATAAAGCACATTTTACAAAAGACGGAAACGACAATTATTCGCTTTGCGGATAAACGTGGATAATTAACACGAGAAAACGCCGCCCTGATAATTATCAGAGCGGCATTTTCTGTAATCCGTTTTTAATATATACTTATAACAATGGAATCATTTCTTAATTTTTTAAGAGAGAGTTTTTCTTTGTTGACCATTGAGGCAATTGGAGGTTTTATATATGCGTTACCGGTCGCTCTTATTTTTGTTTTTGCACATGTGTGGGTCTTGTATCGGCGCGTGCAGTTTTTTGAATCACAAGAAAGTGTTTTACTTGAGATACGCGTGCCACAAGATATACCAAAATCTCCACTTGCTATGGAAATTGTCATTATGGCTCTCCAGCAAACAACTGGTGAATCAACGTGGTATGATGTTTTTATACTTGGTAAATCACGGGCATCTTTTTCGCTTGAAATTGTATCAATTGAAGGGGACGTTCGTTTTTACATAAAGACTCTATCAAGAGTTAGGAAGTTTATTGAAACTCAAGTATATTCGCAGTATCCCAATGCGGAGATAATTGAATCGCCGGATTATGTTTCTCATGTTCCGTACGCGCAAGAAGGTTCAGATTGGAATTTATTTGGCGTGGAATTTCAACTTTTAAAACCGGATCCATATCCGATAAAAACCTATATTGATTACAATCTTGATAAAGATCCAAAAGAAGAACTCAAGGTTGATCCCATATTGCCAATGATTGAATTTTTGGGAGATCTTGGTCGTGGCGAACAGGCATGGTATCAGATTTTGATTCGCGCAAACAAAGGCAAAAAGGATCGGACAACGCCATGGAAGCGTGACTGGCAAGATGAGGGCAGAGAATTGGTAGAAAAAATGATGAAAGAGTCAAAAGAACGTTCAGGTCCTCCACCGGAGATAGGAGGGGAGGATTTTCGATATTCACTTCTGACCGAAGGAGAACGAAACGTTACCAAGGCAATTGAGCGTAACATTTCAAAACTTGGTTTTGATTGCGGTATTCGGGCGCTCTACCTCGGGAAAGGCGAATTATATAACCCCGCAAATATCGCCGGTCTTTTTGGGGTGTTAAAACAATTTAACTCTAATGATTTAAACGGCTTTCGCCCGAAAGACCATACTGATTTTGATTACCCGTGGCAAGACTACATTAACATTCCGCTTTTCAAATCAACTGTCGGAGTTCCGTTTTTCTCACTAAAAGGAAAGCGAACTATCTATAAAAAATGGAAATTCTTTGATGCGTATAGAAAACGCTCATGGTTTTTTCCTCCGTATGAACGCAAACCCTATGTTTTGAACGCAGAAGAGTTAGCTACAATTTATCATTTCCCCGGGCGTGTTGCTGAAACACCGACATTTAAGCGTATTGAGTCTCGTCGGGCAGAACCGCCAACAGATTTACCAATATAAGATTTCTAATTCACCTAATTCACCTAATTTCTAATAAAATACCAAAGGTCAAATGCCCAAATTCTAAAAAACCGTTTTGATATTGAACATTATTGAATTGGACCTTTTATCAGGCGAATTAGAAATTAGGTGAATTAGGTGAATTTTTGACATATGTTTCTTAAGTCTAGTCTTAAAGCAGATAAAACAACAATACTACGCACCCTTAAAAACCCCTTTTACACATGGGTTACTCTTTTTATTATACTCGGTGGAATAATATTCTATGCTATTTTTCTTAGTCCACCTACTTCGTTTCCCACAGAAAAATTCACTTTTACTATTGAGGAAGGGGCGACGCTTTCACAAGCTTCCAGTTTATTAAAAGAAAAGGGCCTTATTCGTTCAGGACCTTTTTTCAAAACGATTGTAGTCGCGCTTAAAGGGGAAGACGGTGTACGCTACGGTGAGTATATCTTCTCCGGTAAAGAAAATGCATGGAATATAGCCAGAAGAATTACAGAAGCGGATTTTGGCTTAACTCCTATTAATATTACTATTCCCGAAGGCTCAACCGTTGTAGAGATGAAGGATATCTTTGAAAGGCATCTTCCAAAGTTTAATAGTGATGTCTTTGAGCGTATTGCAAAACGGGATGAGGGGTATCTCTTTCCCGATACGCACCGCTTTCTACCAAACGCTACTGAGCTTGAGGTGTATCGGGCGATGCGGAATATTTTTGATGAAAGAATTACTTCTATACAAGATGATATTTCTGCTTCTGATAGGGATTTAGAAGATATTATCATTATGGCATCCTTGCTTGAACGTGAGGCGCGCACAACGGAGACGCGTAAAATGATTTCAGGGATTTTATGGAAGCGGCTTGAGATTGGAATGTTGCTTCAGGTGGATGCGGTGTTTGAGTATATTAATGGGAAAAATACTTTCATGCTTACACTGAAAGATCTTCAGATTGATTCACCGTATAATACATATAAATATAAAGGTCTACCTAAAGGACCGATTGCAAATCCGGGGATGGATTCAATTCTTGCGGCGATATACCCAAAAGAGTCTCCGTATTTCTACTATCTTTCTGACGAAGATGGAAACATATATTACAGTCGTACGTTTGAGGAACATCTCACCAAAAAAGCCCTCTATATAAAATAACTAGCTTTTTAGCTTGTAGCTTATTAGCGACGTAGAGCGAGAGCAATGAGAAAATGAAGCGAAGCGGAATTTTCTCATTGCCGAGCCGAGGAGTTAATATAAGACGAAGTGCTTCTATTAGCGACGTAGAGCGAGAGCAATGAGAAAATGAAGCGAAGCGGAATTTTCTCATTGCCGAGCCGAGGAGTTAATATAAGACGAAGTGCTTCTATTAGCGACGTAGAGCGAGAGCAATGAGAAAATGAAGCGAAGCGGAATTTTCTCATTGCCGAGCCGAGGAGTTAATATAAGACGAAGTGCTTCTATTAGCGACGTAGAGCGAGAGCAAATGAACGGGAAAAGGTTGGACTTCTTTAAGATCAGACCTTTTCCCGTCGCTTCGCTCCTCCTCAAGGTCAGACCTTGAGCTTGAGGAGTTCTTTTGCCGAGCCGAGGAGTTTCAGCCCGAGGCTGATTCGCTTCAGGCGGAAATATATGAAAAATTCATATAATTCCTTCACTCGGTCGAAATGAATGAGAGCAAGCTCTCTTCACTTCTCCCTCGCTTGAAATTATAAGACGAAGTGCTTCTATTATATGTCAAACAAGCCCGAAAAAGTATTCGTCGCAATGAGTGGAGGCGTTGATTCTTCCGTAGCCGCGGCATTGCTCAAAAAAGAAGGATATGACGTAACAGGTGTCTTCATGAAGGCATGGCAGCCTCGTGGTCTTATTCGTGGTCAGTCGTTTGAGTGTTCGCAAACAGATGACAGGCGTGAGGCAATGCGCGCCGCGGCGCATTTGGGAATTCCGTTTCTCACATTTGATTTTGAAAAAGAATATAAAAAAGAAGTAATTGATTATATGATTGCTGAATATAAAGCGGGAAGAACACCGAATCCGGATGTGATGTGCAATAGCCGCATCAAGTTTGGTGTGTTTCTTGATCGTGCTCGTAAGATTGGATCTGATTATATCGCGACGGGGCATTACGCTCGCCTCCGGCGAGCAAGTATAAAGTATAAAGTATCAAGTATAAAGTTATTGAAAGGAGTGGATGAGGACAAGGACCAGTCGTATTTTCTTTGGACTCTGACACAAGAGCAATTGAGTTATGTTATTTTTCCGATAGGGGAATATACAAAACCAAAAGTGCGTGAATTGGCGCGGAAATTTGGATTGCCGAATGCTGAAAAAAAAGACAGCCAAGGTTTGTGTTTTGTGGGGGAGTTAAACATGAAAGAATTTTTAAAGCAATACATTAAAGAGAAACGAGGTAATGTATTGAACGACAAAGGTGAAGTAATCGGATATCATGACGGCGCGTCTTTTTATACACTTGGCGAGCGGCATGGATTTACCATTACAAAAAAAGGACCCAATGATCCGCCGCAATATGTTGTCGCGAAAGATGTTGGGCGCAACACGATTACCGTTGCGCCCAACCGCAGATACACGCAGAACGAACGCAGAATGACGCAGACAATAGATGACGAGGTTCGAGAGGTTGTTATAAAAGATGTGAATTGGGTCTCTGGAGAACCTCCTGACGAGAACAAAACATATACAGCACGGTTTAGGTACCGTCAACCTCTTCAATCCTGTTGGATTGAAGCGCAGAAAAACGCAGACTCTACGCAGAACAACGCAGAAGGTGATTTGTTCCGTATTTTGTTCGATGAATCGCAACGAGCAGTTACTCCCGGACAGTCGCTTGTGTTGTACCTCAATACAGGGGAATGCCTTGGCGGCGGAATAATCACCTAGATCAAGCAAAGGTGGGACCAGGTCCCACCTTTGGCTCCACTTTTCATAAAATGGATCTTACATATGATTAAAAAGACCCGCCCTGTTGAGGCAGGTCTGGAGGTTGTTATGCAAAGACGTTATGAATGAGAACAACAATGGCTACTGAAACGCCAAGGCCGATCATCATTTTGAAAAAATCCCTGGTTATCAGTGGAAACACTGCCTTGAATCTTTTCTTTTTGTACACCGTTGCGATAGCAAGCTCTCTACCAGCAAGAAGACCAACAAACACCCATGTCGTTGACATTGGAATGTCATTGAGTTCCTTAAAAAACATGAGTATAAATCCGTATACTAGGTCAATGATCGTCGCAGATCGCACATAACGCGTGTTATGCTTCTCCAAAACGATCTCTTGAATTTTACCACCCTGATTCCAAAAGATATATGCAAGACCAGCAGAAAGAATACTTATGACACCCATGAGCATCGGAAGTGGCAGTTGCCGTGGCAGAAACACTGCGATGTTTGCCATATCATGCGATAACCACGTAAACCACAAGAATCCTGTTGACATCCATTGGAGCACTCTCCACCAAAATTTACGTGATTCTTTAATGGAGCCGTTCTTGTCTTTATCGAAATTTGAAATTGTAAACCAGAGACCATACGCGACGATTGCAGCAAGACCGTACCCAACAATTGATTTCATTAGCATTTTTTCGAGAACGACTGTTGACGCAAATGTAGATAAGACAAGAAATGTTGTTGAAACGGGTATCCCGAATTGGGTAAGTATCACAAGTACACCAGGTGCTGCAGCGTGGTACCATTCTATTTCCATATACGGGATTTTGTTCAGGCGACCATAGCTGATATCACCACCATTGATATACCATCCGTACACAAGCGTGAACGTGAGTACGATAGATGCGCCGAGCCATAAGTAATACCACTTGATGGCGTGATTTGATGCAATGAACGTCCCGAGAATCTGAGCACTGTCATTGCCCACAACCGAGTATGCTGCCAGCATGAAGCCAGCAGTAGCGTACAGCGTTAAAAGATCCATGTTCTGGATTTCCTTTTGTTGCTTGGTAGTTATTAAAGTACGAAGTATTTCATTGTCCTCCGCTTGGCTTTTCGCTAGAATGAAGAACTTTTGAGAAACCGTTTACAATATAACATTAACAAAAGATTACACAATATTATCTTTGCGTAGAATGTATTTTGTGTGATAACCCTCAAGGTCAGGTATTGTGGATTATTCATAGTTTTCAAAATTCAGTCTTGTTTTTCCGTCGCAAGGCCAGACCTTCTATGTGGATAACCTGTTTTTACACTTATAACTTCTGCTATACTGAGAGTAAAATTACTACTAATCTAATAATATATATCTTGTGCAGGACTATTTCATCTGAAGTAGTCTTGTGCTTGTTAATAACATGGAAAAAGAAGGAGGAAACAATATGATTATTATTGCCGCTGTGGTAGCGCTTTTAGTAGGTGCTGGAGGAGGCTATTTTTTTGGACACGCACAGGGCAAAAAAGCGCTTCTTGCTGAACAAGTAACTGCTGTAGAGGCAGAAAAAATTGCAGCACAGGAGGAGATTTTACAAGCAGCAAATCCGTTTGAAGCTGACGAAACAAACCCATTTGAAGACGGATATCAGAATCCATTTGAAAGAGCGGGTTCTAACCCTTTTGCGCAATAATATAGCTAAAAAGCTAATATATGACTTATACAAAATTATCTCTCATCTTCCTCCTTGCAATACCGCTTGCCATATTATTTTTCTCATTTGCTTTCATCGCTCACGCGCAAAATCCATTTAATATTGAATTTCCTATTCCAGAACTTGGTAATTGTGGCTCTATGGACGAATGTGAGGCGTATTGTGATGAACCAGCTAATGGTGAGGTTTGTTTCCAGTGGGCGCAAAATCAAGGTATTGATGTTGGCCCACGTCCCATAGGTGTGCCAAATGAAGGTGGCCCTGGCGGATGTTTTGGACATGAAGAATGTGAAGCATATTGTTCACAGCCGTCTAATGAAGTTGAATGTATTCAATTTGCATTACAAGAAGGTCATATGTCTCCTGAAGAGGCCGAGCGCGCTCTTCGCGGCGGCCCTGGCGGATGTCGCGGGCATGAAGAATGTGATGCATTTTGTTCACAACCAGCAAATGGTGATGTATGTATTCAATTTGCAGTGCAAGAAGGTCATATGTCTCCTGAAGAAGCTGAGCGAATACTTCGCGGCGGCCCTGGCGGATGTCGTGGACACGAAGAGTGTGAAGCGTATTGTAGAATGCCTGAACACAACGTTGAGTGTCTTCAGCGGGCTGTTGAAGATGGATTTATGACTCAAGCAGAAGCAGATCAAATTACTGCCTTTATGAATTCAGGACCGGATTTTCCTGGTCCTAGGGGGCTTACCCCGGGTCCTATTGGCCCTGGCCCTATCGGCCCTGGTCCAGTTGGTCCTCATGAGCCTGATATTGACGTAGAAAAAGCTTTGCGTGTTATTGAGGAGCTTGGCGGTGGACCAGGAGGATGCCAAAACCTTGATGAGTGTGATAAGTTTTGTTCTACTCCAAAAAATGACGAAGTATGTTTTAATTTTGCGATTGAGCACGAATTGATGGACCCCGTTGAAGCTGAGAAGTTTAAAAGACTTTCAACAATACCCGGCCCAGGTGGTTGTATCGGCCGAGAATGCGAGACATATTGTGAGGAGCCAGGCAGAGAGCAAGAATGTATTGATTTTGCGCATAAGCAAGGATTTATTGATGATAGGAAATATGAGGAAATACAGCGTTTTGTTAACATTGAAGGTCCTGGTGGTTGTATTGGAAGAGAATGTGAACGATATTGTAATGATCCAGTACATCGTGATGAATGTTTTGAATTTGCGATATCAAACAATCTAATACCTCCTGAAGAACTTAAACGTATAAAAAAATTCAGAGCGATAGAACAGAAAGTTGAGGAGCATGGCGGTCCTGGGGGTTGTCGTGGAGAGGTGGAGTGTCGCAAGTATTGTTCTGACGTCGCGCACTTTGACGAATGTGCCGCATTTGCTGTCAGTGAAGGATTTATGGAACCAAATGCAGCAGAAAATGCCTTAAAGCAATTTATGCAAGTAGAAGAATTTGGTCCTAGGGGCTTTGGTCCCGGAGGCCCTGGCGACTTTGGTCAACCTGGCTTCGGTCCAGGTGGCCCTGGTGATTTTGGTCCACCCGGCGGTTTCGGCCCTGGTGTTGATGAACAATTTCAGGCGCAATTTGATGAAGAGTTTAATCGTCAATTTGACGATCGATTTAAACAATTTGAACAATTTCGCGGACAGTTTGAGCGAGGAGAGATTCCACAACGTATGCCAGGAGATTTTCGTGATGGTCCGGGTAGTTTTCCCGGTAGTGGCTTATTGGATAGATTTAGGGGTGGAGAAGGTGACTTTGGAGGTCCTTCGGATGAATCGCGGGTTATGATTGAATTACAGCCGGCATCGGGTCTCTACAAACTTATGATTACCGATTCAGATGGTATCAAAGAGTTTGTAATTGACCCTGTAAGTGGCCCGCGTTACAGCGGAGGTGTGCTAAATTGCGTAAAAGAATACAAGACAGAGACTTCTGTCTTTGGGCAAATGACGGGACCGTTTACTGCAAAAGTAATTGACTGTGCGGACAATGAATATACCACGACCATTGATTTATTAAAAAAAGGGCTTGATGAAGATGTCCCGTCTTTAACGCCTGGTGATTTTCCTAGAGAATTTCCAGGAGCAGGGGAGTTCCTGCCAAGCGGTGAATTCCCTGGTCCTGGAATGTTCCCTGGAACCGGTGAGTTTCCTACGCCGGATGAATTTCCAGGAGGATTTCCACCTTATGTAGAGTTTGAGAAGCAGTTTGAGCAAGAGTTTGATAGGCAATTCCAAGATGAATTTCAACGGCAATTTGAAGAGCAGGGCGGCGGTGATTTACCAAGTGATTTTCAGAGCACATTTCCGTTTCCTGTGCCAACATCTGGCTCTTTTCCTGCCTTTGACGATGGGAGTAAGGGCGATAGTGACGGATTCCAGCCAAATTATGATTGTTCACTACTAGATTGTTTTGAAGGATCTTATTGTGACCCCTATATGGGGTGTGTTAAAGATGACTTTAGTGGTGGATCAGGAAACTTTGGTGGTGATGGTGTTTCTTGTGGTGAAGGATATGAAGAAGATGGCCGAGGAGGATGTATTCCTTTTGGTACAGGAGATTATGGTTTTGACGATTCAAGAGAAGAAAATTTTGAGTCAACAGGGATGTTTGATACAGGTGGTACAGGTGTATTTGACGCAGGTAATACAGGTACATTTGATTCAGATAGTACTTTTGACTCCAATAATTTTATGCCACCACACAGTGATACCATGTCACCTCCTCCAACTCTTGATTCAGGTGGTATATTTGACTCGGGTGGTATGGATACATTTGACTCAGGCGGTACTTTTGATTCAGGTAACTTTATGCCGTCGCCAGACGGAAACGAACCTCCTCCCCCGACTTCATTTCGTGAGTTGAGCAACCTCTTCGCCAACATTCTCTCATTCTTTAATCCTGCGTTCTGCTAGATCATATTTCAACAAAAACAATCCCGCCTTAAGGCGGGATTGTTTAATATGATATAATGTCATCATGAGAGCGGCTGTTATCATTGCGGGAATTATTGTTGCACTAAGTTTATTGTTCGTTGTTTTTAACAGTGTTATGATTAACGATAACAGTAACCTTAACCCCGCAAACAGCTTCGCTGGCGGGGCAAGCAATAACGTATCCACAACAACCATGAATATTACAAGCTCTGCATTTGAGCACAATCAAACAATTCCAGAAAAATTTACTTGTGATGGAGAAAACATAAATCCAGCACTTGCATTTTCTGATATTCCAAAAGAAACCAAGTCACTCGTACTTATTGCTGACGATCCTGATGCGCCAGTAGGGTTGTGGGTGCACTGGACGGTATGGAATATTGCGCCTGATAAAACTACTATCGCAGAAAATTCGGTACCAGAGGGAGGTGTAGAAGGTGCGACTAATTTTGGTGCGCCAGGATATGGGGGACCATGCCCACCTGATGGTGAACATCGCTACTTCTTTAAACTTTACGCGCTTGATATTGAACTTAATCTACCAAAAGACGCAGACAAAAACATACTTGAAGAAGCAATGATCGGACACGTGCTTGATAAAGCAGAATTAATCGGACTTTACACTAGAGCATGTTACGAAACCCCTCCTTGCCCGTGATATTTGATTGTTGTTGCGCTGTAGTAGACGGCCAGCGGGATAGGATCCTGCCGACCGTTTTTCTTTTTAATATCCATATTTTTGCTATACTAGGCATTAAGTTCTAGGAATAATATTAACCGCCTAAAGCCTGGCGCCTAAACCATGGGAAAATACTATAATCCAAAACGCAAAGCATCGTGGAATTATGGCGGAGACCGATGGAAGTTAAGTCGTGCCAAAATTGATCTTTTCAAGGGTTGTCCCAGGTGTTTTTATATTGACAACAAACTAGGGACCAAGAGAGTCCCGGGCTACCCACTTCAATTAAATAAAGCCGTAGACCATCAGCTTAAGCGTGAGTTTGATGCTTATAGAGCTAAAGACGAACAACACCCATTACAAAAAGAATATGGTATCAATGCAAGACCTGTAGTACACAAAGATCTAGATGAATGGCGAGAAAACTTTGAAGGAGTCAAATACTTGCATGAGCCAACTAATCTCCTTATTTCGGGTGCAATAGATGATTTGTGGATTAATGATGAAGGAGACAATATTGTTGTTGATTATAAAGCTACTGCAAAAGAAGAACCTATAACTGAATTAAATGAAGAATGGCACGAAGGATACAAAAGACAAATGGAAGTATATCAGTGGTTGTTACGCCGGAATGGACTTAAGGTCTCTGACACAGGTTATTTTGTCTACTGTACTGGCAAATATGACCAAGAAGCATTTGATAAAAAAATTGAGTTTGACGTGAATTTAATTTCCTACGAAGGTGATGATTCGTGGGTAGAAGGTATAATTTATGATATTAAAAAATGTCTGGACAGTGATAAGTTGCCCGATCTTGGACAGGATTGTGACTACTGCGCTTATTGGTATACTCGCAAAGAACACGAAAACCAAACAACTGGAGGTTCATTTTCTCAAGTACATTTAAATGAAAAAAAGAATGAGGGTACGCTCTTTTAATAAATGTGGATAATACCAAAATTGTCGTCATTTTTTTGCTACAATTAAAAGATGGAAATACTTGGATTTTTTATTCAAACAGAAACCATAGAGGTATTTAAGCATCTTTTGCTCGCCACACTGTTGGGTTCACTCCTTGGTGTTGAGCGGGTCTTTGCTCATAAAATGGCTGGTATTCGCACGTACGCTCTCGTATCCATGGGGTCTGCTCTTTTTATAATTATTTCAACCACCATCACCCCTCTTTATATTGATGTTACAAATTTTGACCCACTTCGAATGGCAGCAAATGTAATAGTTGGTATCGGTTTCATCGGTGCTGGCATTATTATTTTTCGTGACTCTCGTGTGAGGGGATTAACAACTGCAACTGGATTATGGATTGCGGCTGGTATTGGTATGGCGTCGGGCTTTGGGCTTTACGCGATTGCAATCTTTGCCACATTTATAACCTTTATTATATTTACCGTGATGTGGTTCTTTGAGCGAGAGATTAAAAAAGTGTCAGGTGACTGGGATGAAGATGAACCATAAAAACAAAACAAAAGAAGAGCAGATGAAAGAGATACTGGATGAAATCTGGAATGGTAAAGACCTGCCACTATATGAAGAGAGAGTAAAAAATAAAGCATATCCAGTTATTGGAGAAGGGAGTCATGATACGAGGATTATGTTTATCGGAGAGGCGCCGGGGAAAAATGAAGCAAAGACAGGAAGGCCATTTTGCGGTGCGGCGGGAAAGATTTTAGATAAATTGCTTGAATCTGTTGGATTGAATCGTGACGATGTTTATATTACTAACATTGTCAAAGATAGGCCGCAGCAAAATCGCGATCCGCTTCCGGATGAGATTGCAAGTTATGCCCCGTTTTTAGATCGTCAAATTGATATTATCAGACCGCGCGTGATTGCAGCTCTTGGTCGTTATTCAATGAATTATGTCCTTGAAAAGTTTGGTCTACAGGAAGAGATACAACCAATTAGTAAAATCCATGGCACAATTTTTGATGTAAAGGTCCCATTTGGTAGCGTAAAAATTATTCCACTATATCACCCTGCCGCATCAATTTATAACCGTACAACCCTAGATGATCTTAAAAAAGATTTTAAAATTTTAAAAAAAATCGTGTCATGAACTGGGGCAAGTTTTCAGACATTGGTATAATGAATGTTTCTGCGACGAAGCTGATAATGAAATGTGCCAAGTGTGTAAGCCTTAACAAAGTAAAACCCGCCTTGCTTACAGCGAGGCGGGTTTTTTTGATAAATGTAAATGCATTACGCTGTATAAAAATGTTTTCTTCTTTCCATTTCGTTACGAAGTTTTTCCATAGCAAGCATGTATGCCGCGCGCACAAGTGAATATCCGTCGGCCTTGCTTTTCCAGTATCCAAATACATCGTTTGTAACTTTGCACATAATTTTTGTGAGTTCTGCAGTTACCCACTTTTTCTCGTCCGGAAAATCAACTGGATGCTTTACGTCCCCAAGATTTATCCTATACTCAAATGATGAAACAATAGCGCCTCCAGTATTTGCTACAATGCCGGGAATTGCGATTATATCGCGTTGGTAAATATAGATTTTTTAGTGAAAAATGCTATAGTTCTCTTGTTCGGATGAGTTATCCCACTTCTAGCGGGATAGCGCCACCTTTTTCTCGTTTTCGTTTTAGAAATTAGGAATTAGAAATTTCCCGCCGCAAGCGGGGCATGGTTCTAAAACATTTTTGCTTTGCAAAATGTTTAGCCAATCAGTCCTGCCGTTGCAGGATGTGATTTAGGCCCCATCGTCTAACGGTTAGGACGTAAGCTTCTCAAGCTTAAAATCGGAGTTCGATTCTCCGTGGGGTCATCGCACTTGACATATTACTTTTATTATATTACTTTTTATTATAGAAATCAGCAGTATAACTTTTTCAGTTCAAGCAAAGGAGGGTTGTCGTGGAAGTCAGCACAATCACAGAAGTTGTGGCAACGATTTTTGCCACCTTTGGCATTGTTTTTGGAATGGGGGCAACTTTTTGGAGAGGATATCAAAAAGGAAAATGTCTCCTACCGCGAATCATAATTTGGTGGGTAAATGTGCCTATGTCGATTGCGGTCATCTTGCGTGCCGTTACGTTCATCTTAAATGAGGACTATTGGTTTTTTGTGGTACTTGATGTGGCTGCATTTATCATCCTGATAGGTACTATATGTCAACATTTCGGTCTATTATTGAAGAAAAAAGTTGACGACTCATCTTAAAGACCGTACGACGCTTGCTCTACGGTCTTTCTTTTTTTATATTATCCCATCTTCCTTTTGGGTAACATATATTCACTCGTATTTGATTATAAAAACCACTTCGTTAGGATGGTTTTTATACAATGCTTTATATCTTTGTCTACTGCAATGACGCGAATTCAAGTCTGAATGTAGGCTACCTAACTTGCGGGGATTTCAAAATGTCGTATATTTTATCTATGGAGACGCTGGAAACATTAACTAAAAAACATGAAAATATACTCCTTGTGGATAAACCCAGGGGAATTACTTCGTATGATGTCATCCGTGATGTCAAAAGAAAATACGGCAAATTGAAAATCGGCCACGCCGGAACACTTGACCCTCTTGCAACAGGGCTTCTTATTATCGGTATTGGCAAGGGAACGAAGCGGATGGCAGAATTTCTGAAACTACCCAAAACATACGAAGTTGAAATTCTGCTTGGTGTTCGCACCGATACTGGCGATCTTGAAGGCAAGATTCTTGAATCTTCAATCTGCCGACATCGGATGTCGGCAGATTGTGTACGAAAAGTGCTTGGAGGTATGGTAGGGGAGATTGAGCTTTTGGTGCCGGTATATTCAGCAGTTAAACAAAAAGGTGTGCCGCTTTATAAACGCGCTCGCCGCGGTGAGCGCGTTACACCGCCAAAGAGAAAAATGGAGATACGCCGCATCTCGCTTCGCGAAATTCGGCGGGAGGATGATAAAAGCACTTCGTCTTGTATTAACTCCTCGGCTCGGCAATCTGAAAAACTCCACTTCGTTTCGTCTTTCAGATTGCGCTCGCTCTACGTCGTTAATAAAACGATACTTGACGTTGTGATGGACGTGGGCAGTGGCACATATGTGCGTTCAATTGCTGAAGAGATTGGTAAGCGACTCGGTGTGCCGGCGACTGTAAAAGAATTACGAAGAACAAAAGTTGGGGACTTTGATATACGCAATGCTCAGAAGTTAGATGATATTTGAAATTAACTCATTCCAAAGCTCTCAAGAACATTGGAATGAGTTGGTGGTATATCTATAATATATCTATAAGTATCCATGAGGAAAATCTTAAAACAATCTTTTTTTGAAAAAAGTGCGCCAGATGTTGCGCAGAGTTTGCTTGGAAAATATTTGGTACGAAAAATCGGTAATCGTGAAATTGTGGCAATGGTCACCGAAACGGAAGCATATGATGGGCCGCATGATAAAGCGAGCCATGCCTCAAAAGGAAGAACAGCGCGTACAGAAGTAATGTTTGGTCCTGCTAGGCATCTATGTGTATATCTCTGCTACGGTATGCATTTTATGTTGAATGTTGTTACTGGGACGAAAGAATATCCCGCCGCAGTCCTAATCCGCGGTGCCCTTCGGATTAACGATAACCATAATCACAACGATAACCATAACCGCCGTTATCGTCATTGTCATAGTCTAAACGGTCCTGGTAAATTAACATGCGCACTCAAAATTAACAAAAAGCTCAATGCAAAAAGTGCTACGCAGGATACTGGTTTGTGGTTTGAAGATAGGGGAGTTAAAATTTCAAAAAGAGAAATTATGAGAACTCCACGAATTGGTGTTGCTTATGCTGGAGCATTGTGGTCAAAGAAGAAGTATCGTTTTGTCTTGCGAGATGATTGAAAAAATAAAACGGTCGCACGTACATGCGGCCGTTAAGGATCGGGAAGCAAATAATCGCGGCGCTCACGCGCCATGTGTTTTGCTTCGCGTATCTGTTTCTTTTGTGTCTCTTTTTCAAGTACCGTCTGGGCGCGTTGGACGATTTTTTGGTTTGCCTCTGCCTTTTTCCTGCGCCGTAGTTGTTTTCGCCGATTGAGCTCCTGAGCGATTTCTCGTCGTAGAGCTTCTTTTTCTTCAGCTGGCATGCTTAACCCTTTAAGCGCAGAGTTAATAGCATATGGCACCAGGTATCCTCCCCGGATTTTACCTCTGGCTTTATCTGCAAGCCGCTGTACATCTGGGTTCATCGCGGTCTCCTATAGAGAAGTTCACTTTTAATTATATCGTGTCATATTAAAAAGTCAAATGGCGGACATCAGATGTCCATCATTTGACTTTTTAACTTTTTGATTTAACTATCACAGCATTTCCTCCACAATCTTTTTTACCACTACACCATTTGCTTTTCCTTTCAATTCGCCCATCACGACGCCCATTAATTGTCCCATACCTGATTTATCAGTAACACCAAGTTCTTCTTTCTTTTTTTCAACGATGATCTTAATCTCATCTTCTCCCATCATTTGGGGGAGATATTTCTCAAGGTGCGCGAGCTCTTCCTTTTCTTCTGCCGCCAATTCTTTTCGCCCGCCCTTTTCAAATTGTTCAATTGATTCTCTTCTCTGTTTGGCAAGCCGTCCAATAACCACTAAAACCGCCTCATCATCCAGTAACTCACTGGGCTTTTTTTTCTGCGTTATCGCCTCATTGGTAAGCGCCGCAAGAATGTTGCGAAGCGTTGTTAGTAGCGACACATTTTTTTCTTTTAAGGCTGTTTGCGCCTCTTTTTTAATTTGTTCGTGCAGCATAAATTAGGAATTAGGCTCTAGGCGTTAGGCGCTAGAGACTAAGTTAATGAAGACAAGTAATCCTAAGGCCTAAAGCCTAATGCCTAGGGCCTGTAATTATATTAATATATCATAATTGGCGATCTAAATATAATTTTGCTCAATACTCTGTCACTTGATATAATAAACATAATGATTAAACCAGTATTTTTAACCAATTTTTTTGAACAAAAGCGAACAATTGAATCTTTGCTCAAAGAATCTCGCGCGAGCAGTACATTTTTCCTATTCCTCTCACTTTCGGCTTTTATCACGACGCTTGGTCTTTTGGTTAACAATGCTGTTATTATCATCGGTGGTATGCTCGTCGCGCCGCTTCTCTTTCCAATACTTTCGCTTGGCATGGGTATTGCCACATCAAGCGCACAGGCTATTAGACGTGCATTAGTCATTATTGGGAAATCCGTTCTTATTATTTTTCTAATTTCTTTTATTACAACATTCCTCTTGGGCAGTAGAGAAATTACGGCACAGATGGAGCTGGCAAGCGATCTTAATCTTATCTTTTTCTTAACCGCGTTTGCTTCCGGTATTATTGCCGCATTTGCATGGGTGAAGGAAAATGCGTCCTCAATGCTTCCTGGTATTGCGGTGACTGTCGCGCTCATACCGCCTCTTGCCGTATCCGGTATTGCCGCTTCTCTTTTTTCAAGAAGTCTTTTTAGTGGTTCATTTACCCTTTTCCTCATTAATTTTCTTGGTATTGTGGTCGCAAGCACAATTATTTTTGTATTATTTGGATTCCCGGGATTACAAAAAGTTGAGGAACAGAAGATAAAAGAAGAACAGATACAAGACGAAGAAAAGAAAGTACAGCGAGAAGAGCAGAAAGCGCAAGAACGGCGGGAACGCAATGGTGTGTAATCAACCCACGTTTCTGTTTTATGCCGATTTAATAATCGGCTTTTAAGAGTATATAAGTTCCATTAGAGGCCGTGGTCGTTAGCGGAAAAATATAGAGAAGTAATTACTAGACATATTAATATGATAACTAGACAGGATGGCTTGCGCTTGCGAGCGCGATCTGCCTCTAAGCGGGATGAAAAAAGATATACCATGGCATAGATATACATCCAAAGAAGTCGCGCGGCGTTTCTCTGTTGATTTACAAAAAGGTCTCTCGCAGGAGGAGGTAAAAAAACGCCTTGTTCAGTATGGAAAAAATATTTTTGAGGATGGTGGCAGTCATTATATTCTCACTTTAATCGCGCGTCAATTCAAAAATCCGCTCGCGCTTATTCTATTTGCCGCCGGATTGACAACTTTTTTCTTGGGGGAACATCTTGATACGATAGTTATTTTTCTTGCGCTTCTCATCAATATTTCCGTCGGCATGTTTCAGGAAGGAAGAACCTCACGAGCATTTGAAAAACTTAAAGAATCGCAGCAAAAAAGTGCTTTTGTTCTACGGGATGGCAAAAAAGCAAAAATTCTTGCCGATGATCTTGTGGCTGGCGACATTGTATTTCTTGAGGCGGGAAATGCGGTATCCGCTGATTGTCGCCTAATATCATCTACTAGTCTTTTTATAAATGAATCTGCGCTTACCGGTGAATGGGTTGATGTCTTAAAAGATTCACATGTTGCCGCGCAAAAAGATAAGATATTTACAGATCAGCAGAATATGGCATGGATGGGGACGTTTATTACTGCTGGCTCCGGTAAGGCAATAGTTATCGCAACAGGAGAAAGAACACAGATTGGACTTGTTGCCGCAAGCCTTCGTGACACTCGCAAAAGACATACGCCGCTTCAAAACAACATACGCAAACTCGCGTACTTTCTTTCAGCCGCAGTTGTTTTGGTTATTGTTTTTCTTATTGTTGTGGGGTTTTTGCATGGCGGCGCCGTAGGGCAATTACTGCTGATTGCTGTTGCCGTTGCTGTTGCCGCGATTCCTGCAGGACTTCCGGCCGCGGTTACAGTAGTGCTTGCGCTTGGCATGGAGACGATATTGAAAAAAAACGGACTGGTGAAGAACCTGCTTGCGGCGGAAACCCTAGGAAGTACCACTATTATTTTGACCGACAAAACAGGGACACTCACGGAGGCGAAAATGAAAGTCGCGTCTGTGTTGTGTCTTGCTGGTATACATAAAGGCGAAGGAGAGACTCACAAAGAATTTCAATTTGCTGAAAGCGGAGATGAAAAGATGGCGCTCACCCAAGCGGTGCTTGCATCTGATGCATTCGTAGAACAAAGAAAAAATCATAAAGATGCATTCATTGTACATGGCAGACCGATTGAACGAGCAATTGTTTCAGCTGGGCTTGAAAATGGAATGTATCAGGAAAGCCTGTTGCAGGAGTATCCGCGCATTGATTTTCTGCCATTTGAATCTAAACACAGGTTTGCCGCCTTCCTCCATAAACATGGTAAGGCAAAATTAAACAGGTTGGTTGTTGTTGGAGCGCCAGAGATTATTATCAATGCCGCAACATCGTTTTTGGAAAAAGGGCACATTCATCATGTGAGTGAACACACACGGGGCAAGCTATTTTCTTTTCAGGAGGAAGAAAGTAAAAAAGGAACACGAATGGTTGCAGTTGCATATAAAGATATTGCAAAAGATACGATTTATGAAGAGGTCGGTACCCGCCGGGCAGAGCCTATGGGCGGCGCCGGAAAAACAGTGTCTTTGCATAATATTACCTTTAGTGGATTCATTCTTTTAAAAGACCCCATTCGTTCAGGCGTGAGAGAATCTATTGCCGCAGCGCGTAGCGCTGGAGTGCGAGTGATAATGCTGACAGGTGACTATCAGGAAACCGCGCATGCTGTTGCCGAGGAAGTAGGTATCACAAAAAAAGGCACTCCAACTCTTGTTGGCAGTGATATTGAAGAGTTTACTGATAAGGAACTGTATAAAAAATTGAAAACGGTAAACGTATTTGCACGTGTCATGCCAGCACAGAAATTGCGTATCGCGAGGATTCTCAAATCAAAAGGAGAGATTGTCGCAATGACAGGTGATGGGATCAATGACGCGCCGGCGCTTCGGAGCGCCGATATTGGCATCGCGCTCGGAAGCGGAACGGATGTTGCTAAAGAAGCCTCCGATCTAGTGCTTCTTGATGATGGATTTAATATCATTGTGTATGCCATTGAAGAAGGGAGAAGAATTGTTGATAATCTCAAAAAAATTGTCGCGTACCTTCTTTCCACGGGATTTAGTGAAATTTTTGTTATTGGCAGTGCGCTTATAATGGCGGCGCCACTTCCGCTTTTACCCGCGCAGATTCTCTGGATTAACATTATTGAAGAAGGATTTATGAATTTCGCTTTTGCTTTTGAACCGAAAGAAAAGAATATTATGAATCGCGACCCACGCGTCTCCAAGGGTATAGTATTAACCCCGAATCTCATAAAATTAATTCTTATTATTGCGCTTGTTACGGGTTTCTTTTTAGTTGCGCTTTACTTTATATTGCTTTCTCTTTCTATTCCAATTGAGGAAATCAGGACAATGATGTTTGTTGCGCTTGCTATAGATTCCCTCTTCTTTAGCTTTTCCATTAAGAATCTCCATAAACCAATATGGCGCATTAATATTTTTTCCAACCGATACCTTGTTTTCGCGCTTGTAAGCAGTTTGCTTATGTTGTTTATCGCTCTCTTCCTTCCACCGCTTCAGACGCTGCTTTCTCTTACCCCGCTTTCCGGTACAACCTTTATTCTTTTCATTGGTCTTGGAATACTTAATCTCTTGTTTGTTGAGGGCGCGAAGTACTTCGTATTTAAAAAAGATGCTCAAAGACGTACAATGGACATATGAATGTATTTTTCATATTCATCGTTTTTATAATTTCTTTTCTGCTTGTCTTGTGGGCCGGGCGTGTATTACCAAAGACAATTAACGGTATCTCTCGCATACTACATCTTTCTGAATTTATAACCGCTTTTTTACTACTCTCTTTTGCAACGTCTGTTCCGGAGTTATTTATTGGCATCTTTTCTGCCGTGCAAGGTATTCCACTACTTTCGTTTGGAAATATTATGGGGGCAAACTTGGTTGGTATATCTCTTGTTATTGGACTCTCGGTTGTCATCGCTGGTTCGGTAAAAGCAGACGGAAAAATTTCCTCGCAAAATTTTTGGTTCGTGTCGTTTATTGCGATACTCCCTATTTTGCTTGCTGTAGATGGATTGATCTCGCGCGGTGACGGCTTGTTGCTCCTAGTAATATTTGGCCTGTATCTTGTAAAGATTTTCAATGATAAAGAATATTTTCACAAAGAGATGGACGGTACGGAACACACCGGAATGCGATCATTTTCGCGTATTGTGCACCACGCGTCCCGTTTTTTATTTGCAATATTTGTGCTTCTTGCGGGATCTTTTGCGTTTATCTGGTCTGCCGTGCAAATCATTGAGGAGTATTTTGAAGCGAATTTTATATTATTCGGTATTGTGTTTGTAGCGCTTGGTACAGCATTGCCCGAGCTTGTCTTCGGCATACGCGCGACACGCCAAGGGCATGGAAATGCGATGCTTGGAAATGCAGTCGGCTCAATTGCCTTTAACGCGGCGGCAGTCGTTGGTATAGTTTCCATAATACATCCCATCGTTGTTAATTTCTCTGTTAATTTAATCCTTATTTCTGTATTCCTTGTTGTGTCGCTTATATTGTTTCATTTCTTCGTGTATACTCGCGGTCGCATTAATAGAAAGGAGGGTTTTGTGCTATTGTTGTTGTACGGAATATTTCTCGCAATAATGCTTTCGCGGTGTGTGGAATGTTTAGTGTAATAGACTTCATCTCTTAATGCATTCTATGGATATTATTTCTTTCATTTTTATATTTCTTGGGATTATTATTGGTGGTATAGTTATCTGGTTTTTTCTTAGAGGGAAAGGCGAAAAAACAGAAGATACTAACAGTTTTCTTTTGATTCAGGATCAATTAAATAAACTCACAAACACCATTAACGAGCGGTTGGGAGAATCACAGAAACAAATACACGAGTCAATGAATAAGCAGTATAGTGAATCGGCAAAAATTATTCGTGATGTTACCGAGCGGCTTACCAAACTTGATGAAACCAATAAACAAGTGATTGGCTTTGCTGATCAGCTTCAATCACTTCAGGATATACTCAAAAACCCAAAACAAAGGGGGGTGCTTGGAGAATTTTTCCTTGAAACAGTTTTACAAGATGTGTTACCAGAAGGAACGTATAAAACACAGTATGAATTTAAAAACGGCGAAAAGGTTGATGCGGTAGTTTTGGTGAAAAAACAAATTGTGCCTATAGATGCGAAATTCTCTCTTGAAAACTATAATCGTATGGCCGAACAACGTGATTTAGCAGAGAAACAAAGGCTTGAAAAAGTATTTGTTAATGATCTGAAGCTTCGCATTAAAGAAACCGCAAAATACATACGGCCCGAAGAGGATACAACTGACTTCGCGTTTATGTTTATACCATCGGAGGGAATTTATTACGATTTACTCTCTAATAAAGTTGGTTTTATTAAAGGGGAAGAAAATAGTTTAATACAAAGGGCGTACAAAGAGTATAAAGTCATTATTGTTTCTCCAACAACGTTTGTCGCATATTTACAGACGGTTCTTCAAGGTCTTAAAGCCTTGCAAATAGAAGAGCAAGCAACAGAAATTATAAAGCGAGTAGGGGAATTGGGGCGCCATATCGGCAGTTATGAATCATTCATGAAAAAACTCGGCATTTCGCTTGGCACAACAGTATCGCACTATAATACTGCACACAAAGAGCTTAAGAAGATAGACAAAGATGTAATCCGTATCTCGGACAAAACAGCAGGCGTTGAACCGTTTACTCTTGAAAAGCCGATGCAAGATGACGAGTAAACCACGCAAGGCCCGGCCCTACTAATGCATTAGTAGTGATATTCTCTTGATTTTTAAGGAGATTTGTGTATTATGTGAAGATTATGGAAACTACGACGACTAAAAAAATAACCCCAAAAACTTCAGCAAAAAAAGCTGATTCAAAGACTGAAACTACAAAGGAAACACCAACTGCTCAGAAAAGCGGGTTTGCGATTATTGAGACTGGGGGCAAACAGTATAAAGTTTTTTCTGGCGACACAATAAAGATAGAAAAACTTGCTGGCACGCATAAAGAGGGCGCAAAAATTATCTTTGATAAAGTGCTTCTTGTAAGTGATGGCAAGGATGTAAAAATTGGTACACCATATGTGTCAGGCGCAAAAGTAGAAGCGGTATTTGAAGGGGAGGGAAGAAATAAAAAAATAACTGTTATCAAATTCAAATCAAAGAGTCGTTATCGGCGAAAGGCTGGACACAAGCAACCCCACACCAAAGTTAAAATCCAGTAGCAATTGCTGCTGGATTTTAACTTTGGTGTGCGGAATTTCTAATTCACCTAATTTCTAATCAAAAATGTGTAGGGGTTTACCACGCAAACACGTAATCAATTTGTTGTGCTTCAAGATTGACGTTTTTCACTTTGATTTTGACGCGGTCCCCGAGAGAATATTTTTTCTTCCTTTTACGTCCGATGATACTGAATTTTTTTTCGTCAAATACATAATAATCATCATGTAAATCACCGAGGCGTATCATCCCTTCGGCACGTGTCTCATTTTCCGCGACAAATATTCCTCTTTCAGTCAGTCCAGTGATGGTGCCATCGTATGTTTGTCCGATGAACTCGGACATGTATTCTGCCTGTTTGTATTTAATTGACGTACGCTCGGCGTTGGTTGCTGTAATTTCCATCTGAGTAGAATATCTTGAAAGTGCTTCATACTCACGCAATTCTTCCGGAAGGAGTTTTTTACCACCAAGCAGAAAATGGAGGAGCAGGCGGTGTACTACAATGTCTGGGTATCTCCTGATGGGAGAAGTAAAGTGCGTGTAGTGTTTGAGCGATAAGCCAAAGTGCCCGATATTTTTTGTCGTATATACCGCTCTTGCCATTGCGCGGACTGCTAGCATGTGAATCATCTCCTGATGCGGCGCGCCTGTAACCTTTTTTAGAAGTATTGCGATATCTTTTGAGGTAAGTTCTTTTTTGCGCGTTGGCACGCTATAACCAAGCGCGTGCATTAGGCGTTCTAACTCTTTTATTTTGTCTTCGTCAGGCAAGTCGTGCACACGGTAAATAAATGACTCTTTAATTTTCTTATTTGTTCCTGACATGAACCGCGCAACTTCAGCGTTTGCGAGTATCATAAATTCTTCTATTAATTTGTTTGTCTCAAACCGCTCTTTTCTGATTATTTTGATAGGTTTACCATTCTCGTCCAGTACAAATTTCACCTCATCACTCTCAAAAGCAAGCGCTCCGCTTTCTTCGCGCCTTTTACGTAATTTTTTCGCAAAACTGTTGAGTTGAAAAAGCTCCTCGTGAAATACTCCCTTTTTTTGTTCCATGATTTCTTGTGCTTCAGCGTAGGTAAAGCGTTTATCAGAGTGAATAATCGTTTTTCCAAACCATTGCTTTTTTACCATTCCATCACTTGTTAGTTCAAGTATCGCAGAAAATGTAAGACGATCCTCGTCTGGTCTTAAACTACATAAATCATTTGAAAGCACAGAAGGAAGCATGGGGACAGTTCTATCCACAAGGTATATTGAGGTACTGCGTCGTGCCGCTTCAACATCAAGCGCGCTTTTTCTTTTCACAAAAAAAGATACATCGGCGATATGAATGCCAACCTCATAATTACCATTAGGCAGTTTTTGTATAGAAAGTGCGTCATCAAAATCTTTTGCATCTTCAGGGTCAATGGTGAACGTAGGAATATTTCGGATATCTTTTCTGTGTTGTGCTTCTTCTTCAAAAAATGTTTTATATCGGTGTTGTATGTCTTGTGCCTCATTGAGGACTGCTTTGGGGAAATCTTCAACAAAGCCATGATCTCGCAAAATTGCCTGCATCTCTGTCTCGTGCACTCCACTTTTCCCGAGATTTTCTACCATGGCGCCGATTGGTGCTTGTGAACCTTCTTCCCATTTTGTGATTCGCACCAGCACTTTATCACCGTCTGATACACCATCATGTTCTTTTGGCGGAATTATAATATCGGCATACATTCGCGTGTCTTGTGGATCCACAAGACACACACCATTTTTTTTACGAATAGTTCCAACAAACTCTTCTTTTGTTCTCGCAAGCACTGTAACCACTTCTCCCGTCTGTCGCTGCCCCATTGTTTTTGGATGAAGCAGTACCCGCACATAATCTCCATGAAGCGCTGTATTGAGAAAACGATTTTCTATTTTAATATCTTCAATCGTTTTGTCTTCTGGTGCTACTACATATCCACTACCGCCGCGCGTGATAAAAATCGTATTTTCTATATAGTGTGATGCGCCTTTTTGTTCTTTTTGTTTTTGATTTGCCATGTGTCCATTATAAGCGGTTTTTCCGCCAGCGCCAGAGATGGCCATCCTTTATGGTTTTTTTATTCTTGACCTCGTTTAAAGTTCAGCGTGATTTTTGTGTATAGATATATTTTGTAAGCGAATCCGCCTTCGGCTTCGTGTGTTGAATATCTGTTTATTATTTAAAACTTCTAATGGAGTTGACACTCTTTTTGCTTTTGTTAGTGTGAGTATGCGCTTCTGACATTCCCGCCTCTCCTCAAGAAGCGCACTTAGGGCTTGGCGTTCCTTATGGACTTTCGTGTCTCCCGGGCGCGAGAGAGTCACCCTAAATCGTGCCCTCCGGTGTAAATCGGAGGGCACTTTTCTAGGTTTTGGTTTTTTAGTATATTGTGGTATAATTTTTTCATGCGAATAATTACAAAAAATGTCTCATTAAAGAGTGTGGCGGGAAGTAAAAATATTACACCCGTATTGTTTACAAAAAGCGATCAAACAGAGTTTGTACAAGGAAAAGGACAGAAGTCTCTTTCTTTTGGTATGGGTAAAAAGAAAATTACCAGACGGACATTTATTATACTCCTTCGTCGTCTTGTGGTATGCGCGAAACAACATAAGATACAAAAAATCGCATTTGCGCTTTCTGAACTTTCAGCGCCGAAGGGACTCTCGCAGTTTGAACTTGGCTCTATCATTGCGGAGAATTTTGAAATGGCGAACTTTGAATTTAGGAAATTCAAAGCGCGCCCAGAGGAGGGGTGGAATGAAATGCAGGAAGTAATTATCGCAGAAACTGCGAACACAGACTTTAAAAAAGGAATCGAGCGAGGATGCATTATTGGTGAAGAGGTAAATAAATCGCGTACGCTTTCAAATACACCGGGGTGTGATATGATCCCGACACTTCTCGCGGATAAAGCAAAAAGTGCCGCGATAGGAACAGGAATCAAGGTGTCTATATTAGGAAAAAAAGAGATGCAGAAATTGAAAATGGGTGCTGTACTCGGTGTCGCGAAAGGTTCGGAGGAGGAGCCGAAATTTATCATCTTAGAATACAGGAAAGGTAAAAAAATAGAAGAACCAATTGTGCTAGTTGGTAAAGGAGTTACATTTGACACTGGCGGATTAAATTTAAAACCCGAGCAAGGAATTTCCGACATGCACATGGACATGTCGGGTGGCGCGGCGGTAATTCATGCGGTTATTGCCGCGGCAAAACTGAAACTTAAGAAAAATATCGTAGGGCTGGTTCCTGCAGTTGAAAACATGCCATCGGGTTCCAGTTATCGTCCGGGGGATATTTTAAAATCAATGTCTGGCAAAACAATTGAGGTATTGAACACTGACGCAGAGGGTCGCGTGATACTTGCTGATGCGCTTACGTACGCGAAAAAGTACAAGCCGCGGCTGGTGGTAGATGTGGCAACATTGACTGGCGCGGCTCTCGTCGCGCTTGGACAACATGCCTGCGCATTTCTTACTAAAGATAAAAAATTAGAAGACCTTTTTTCTCGTCTAGGGGAAGAGTCAGGTGATTACATGTGGCAGTTTCCACTTTGGGATGAATATGAAGATAGCGTAAAGGGAAACTTTGGTGATGTTTCCAATATCCCAACAAGCAATTCCCGCTACGCGGGGGTTATAAACAGCGGTATGTTTTTGTATCAATTTGTGAAAGACCCCCAAACTCCATCAGAGCAGATGTACCCGTGGGCGCACATTGACATGGCGCCTCGCATGACAGCCGTACCCGGCGACTATTTAGCAAAAGGCTCCGCCGGCGCCCCAATTCGGTTTTTGGTTAAACTTCTTGAGGAGTACTAACAATCCGAAACTACGAAAAAGTATTCGAAATATACGAAAGCAAAAACCACATTCATCCAACAATTCCATGGAATTGTTGGATATGAACGGGGGATTGATATTTATACTCTAAACGTTTAATCCTATAAAATTGAGGTGGATTTTACCTAAATCATCAACATTCCATCAAAACCTACGAGCATTTTAATGAAATAGAGGCGTAATATGCTTTCTTTTTTTATATTTTCTGATAGTATATGTTTCATCATGTTAAAAATTAGATTACAACGATTCGGTAGAAAACGTGAGCCCACATTTCGTGTTGTGCTTACTGATTCGCGAAGCGCCCCCAAAAGCGGTAAATTTTTAGAAGTGCTTGGTTCGCATGATCCTAGAGAAAGGGGAAAAGAGCCGACAGCCTTGAAACATGACCGTATCTTACATTGGATTTCAAAAGGCGCGCAAACGTCGGACACAATGCACAATCTTTTAATCCGTCACGGTATTATCAAGGGAGAAAAAATTGATGTTTCAAGTAAAAAGAAAAGGAAGGCAGGTGCGGAACAAACACGGAACAAACACGGAACGAACGCGGAAAATAAAACGGAAGGAGATACCAATGAGGTAAAAACAGAAGCACCGGACTCTGATGGGAAAAAAGAAGAAAAGGTAGAGACGGAAGAAAAGAAGAAAGAGGAGGCAGAAGAAGCACCACAGAAGGAAATAGCGGCGGGCGAAGTTCCTCCTTCGCCAAAGGCTATGGCGGGCGAAGAAGAACCTATTGAAGCACAAAAAGAAGTTGATGAAGAAGATGTTAAAAAGGAATCTGACGAAAAAACTGAAGATGACGATAAAAAGGATACAGAAAAAGCCAAAAAAGATAGCGATAACGAAACGCCCAAAGGGGTTGACAAATCATAAAATTTGAATATAATAGTACGTAAACTCGCAGAATGTAACACAAGGTCGGTTTCTGCTTATATGGTATGATTACAAGGGTGATTACAAGCTTTTTTAAAGAATTCATCAATGGCAACGAAAGATAAAGATCAAGAATTTCTTGAAATCGTAGTTAAAGCATTGGTTTCCAACCCAAACGCGGTAAATGTTAATAGGGAAGTTGACGAAATGGGAGTCCTTTTAACACTTGACGTAGATGCGACAGACATGGGAACGGTTATTGGCCGAAGCGGCGCAACCGCGAAAGCTATCCGTACCCTGTTGCGAGTGGTTGGTCTTAGAAACAGTGCGCGGGTCAATTTGAAAATCAATGAACCGGAAGGCGGTAAACGAGCAGATGCTTCCGAAGATGTTGATAAAGCGATGGAAGACTTGAAGCTCTAATAAAGCAAATAAAATACAAAATCCCTCATCTAGTGAGGGATTTTGTATTTTATTTGCTTTATTAGAGCAAATTTAAGATTTAAGATTTTAATTTTCTAAACAAATAAATATATACTTTATAATTAATACCTGATACTTTATATTTACAACACATGATAACATTCCACATCATCACACTTTTCCCAGATAGTTTTTCATATCTTGAGCAGTCTATATTGAAACGCGGTGCTGACAAGAAAAAAATCAAAATCAAAATATATAATTTGCGGGATTTTACGCGCGGTAAACATAAGATAACTGACGACAAGCCATATGGCGGTGGGGCAGGAATGGTCTTGATGGCAGAACCCATTTTACGCGCGGTAAATGCTATATTGTCAAAAACCAAAAACCAAAAGTCAAAAGTCATATTACTTTCCGCAAAAGGTAAACAATTCAATCAGAAGACAGCGTATCGTTGGTCAAAGAACTACAAACATTTTATTTTTATTTCAGGACGATATGAAGGGATTGATGAACGGGTGAAAACTGCTTTAAAAGCAGAAGAGATTTCTATTGGACAGTATGTGTTAACAGACGGAGAAATTGCTTCAATGGTGTTGATTTCGGCAGTAGCGCGTCTTATACCAGGTGTTATTAAATTAGAATCATTGCAAGAGGAATCACACTTTAATCTTTTACTAAAAGAGGAGGTGAACGAAAAAGGGTTGGAATATCCCCATTACACCAGACCGGAAATATTCGTTTATAAGAAAAAAAAATATCGTGTGCCGAAAGTTTTACTTTCAGGAGATCATAAAAAAATAGAGGCGTGGCGTGAGCAAAAACGGAAGTGAGAACAAAGTGGGGGTCAGACCCCACTTTTGTTTTGCACGCACTCTCGGGACTCCATAGCTTTTGGTGGTTATCCACAAATTTGAAAAAGTCCTTGACAAAAAATACTCATTCTATATAATGGCTTTAATTGATGATTAGATTGAGTTGCGGATGCTATTCCACAATAGACATTCATTGCGGAACAGTGAAATCGGGCTTGTTTTGCAAAGGTTTTTAAAGACAGTGCATATATGCACCACGTTATTGGCGTGTTTTTTTCTCTACATATAAATTAATATTTTAATTTATTTCATCCCTTATCAGAAATAGGGCTTTTTTTGTTGTAATAATCCGAAACTACAGAATAAAAGCACTTCGTCTTATATTAACTCCTCGGCTCGGCAATCTGAAAAACTCCACTTCGTTTCGTCTTTCAGACTGCGCTCGCTCTACGTCGTTAATAGTATCCGAAATATACGAAACTGGCGATTGCTTACTAAGTACGCCAAACTTAACTTTTCGTAGTTTCGGATAATGTTTCGTAGTTTTCGGATTATCTATCATGCAGAAAAAATATTTTTCTAAATACAAAAAATCAATACTTCCGCCACCTAATTTAGTTGAACCGCAACTGCTTTCTTACAAGAAGTTGGTTACTGATGATCTGAAAGAATTATTTAAAGAATTTTCTCCCATCTCCGATTACACAGGCAAAAAATTTGATTTAGAGTTTGTAAGTTTCGAACTGGCAAAAGCGCCTTTTGATGAATTTCATGCAAAGGAAAACAAACTGACACTTCAAGCGCCACTGCGTATTACCGTCAGATTAAAAAATAAAACACTCGGAAAAGAAAAAGAGCAAGAAATATTTCTTGCGGATTTTCCTATTATGACATCGCATGGAACATTTGTAATAAATGGCAATGAACGTGTTGTTGTTTCTCAACTTGCTCGATCATTTGGTGTCTTTTTCAGTGAGCAGAAACTACGCGGAAAAACATATTTTGGCGCAAAAATTATACCTTCGCGTGGCGCATGGATTGAAATTGAGTCAGAAGCAGATGGAGCAATATATGTTCGTATTGATAAAAAACGGAAAATAGCAGTTACGTCACTCTTGCGGGTATTTGGTAAACTGAACACAAATGAAGAACTCCTCAGTCTTTTCAAAGACAACGAACACGCGGCTGGATATATTCAAACATCAATTGAAAAAGATACCGCACATACCCTTGAAGAATCATATGTTGAAATCTACAAACGGCTTCGTGATGGCACGCTTGCCTCTGCTGAAAATGCGAAAGATTTTATTACCGCGCTTTTCGGTCCCGAACGATATGATCTTTCTCCTGTCGGACGGTATAGATTTAATAAAATGTTTAATAAAGGTATGAGAGAAAAAGAGATGGAAGGAAAAGTCATTTCTTCCTCTGATTTGGTGGCTATTGTTTCTCATATTATTACACTCAATCACACACCGGATGCCAAGGGTGACGACATTGATCATCTCGGTGTTCGCCGAGTTAGGTTTATGGGGGAAATGCTTGGCCAAAGACTCAGAATCGGACTTTCGCGCATGAAGCGAAATATACAAGACCGCATGTCAACAATCGATCCTGAGACTATGTTACCTGTTCAACTTATTAATCCGCGACCACTGCAAGCAAGCATTAAAGAATTTTTCAATACACACCAACTTACGCAATACATGAATCAGAAAAATATGCTTGACGAGCTTGAGCATCTTAGAACACTTTCCGCGCTTGGCCCCGGAGGACTCACCAGAGAACGCGCGGGCTTTGAAGTGAGAGATGTACACCCATCTCATTACGGCCGTGTCTGTCCAATTCATACACCTGAAGGACAGAGTATCGGGCTTATTTTACGCCTTGCTATGTATGCACGCATAAATGAATTTGGCATTATTGAAACTCCGTATCTCAAAGTAGAAAAAGGTAAGATTACCAAGAAAATTATATATCTCAACGCACTTGAGGAAGAACAATATAATATCGCGCACGCTGCTGTCCCATATAATACGGAAAGCGGTTTCTTTGACGAGGAACTTATAGAAGTTAGAACAAAGGGAAAGCGTAGCAATGTCGGGATGATGAAGAAAGAAGATGTGCACTTTATTGACATCGCGTCAAATCAGCCATTTTCTGTAGCGACGTCTTTGATTCCGTTTCTTGAACACGATGATGCAAACCGGGCACTGATGGGTTCAAACATGCAAAAGCAGGCAGTACCATATCTCATTCCTGATTTACCGCGTGTCGCAACGGGAGTAGAAAGAAAAGCAGCGCAAGACTCCGGAAGACTTATCGTCGCGGAAGAAGACGGAGTGATAACAAAAGCTGATGGAAACACAATTGCTATAAAAAACAAAAAAGGCAAAACCGTCGAGCATCGTCTGGTGAATTTTGTGAAAACAAATGAAGTAACAGCGTTCAGACAGCGGCCGATTGTTGATATTGGACAAAAAGTGAAAGAAGGAGATATCTTAGCTGACAATGCGTCTACCGTTGACGGAGAACTTGCGCTCGGCCAGAGTGTCTTGGTGGCATTTATGTCATGGGGTGGATCAAACTATGAAGATGCAATTATTATTTCCGAACGATTAGTGCGGGATCATGTTCTAACGTCCTTGTATGTTGACGAGTTTGAAGTTAATGTGCGTGATACAAAACTCGGTCCTGAAGTTACTACTCATGATATTCCAAATGTTGGAGAAGCGAAATTGAAAAACCTGGACGAAGACGGCATTGTAATGGTCGGCGCGGAAGTCGGGCCAAATGATATCCTTGTTGGGAAAATTACACCAAAAGGAGAAACGGAATTAACACCGGAGGAACGCCTTCTTCGTTCTATTTTTGGAGATAAGGCGCGAGATGTGAAAGACACATCAAAGCGAATGGAACATGGGAAGCAAGGACGAGTGGTTGGTGTCAAGGTCTTTTCTCGTGAGCATGGTGATGAACTTGAGTCCGGCGCTATAAAACGCATCCATGTTGAGGTTGCCCAATTGCGTACTATAACTGTTGGTGATAAACTTGCTGGACGGCATGGAAATAAAGGTGTGATTTCAAAGATTCTTCCCGCGGAAGAAATGCCGTATATGGCTGACGGAACACCCATTGATGTCATCCTGACACCGCTTGGTGTCCCGTCTAGAATGAATCTTGGACAAGTTCTTGAACTTCATTTAGGGCTTGCGGCGCACACTTTGGGATATCAAGCAATTACACCAGCTTTTCTTGGTGCCACAGAGGAAGAGATAAAAGCTGAACTCGAAAAAGCCGGTTTTAATGAAAGTGGGAAAATGCGGCTGTATGACGGAAGAACCGGTGAATCATTTGAGCAGGAAATTGCCGTTGGATATATGTACATTATGAAGCTCCACCACATGGTGGAGGATAAGATCCACATGCGTTCTATTGGTCCGTATTCACTCATTCATCAACAGCCGCTTGGCGGAAAGGCGCAAGGTGGTGGCCAACGATTTGGAGAAATGGAAGTCTGGGCTCTTGAAGGATATGGCGCGGCACACACACTTCAGGAAATGCTCACCGTAAAATCAGATGATATTTTAGGACGTGCCGCGACGTTTGATTCAATTATTAAAGGTGAAGATTTAAAGCAACCGAATTTACCCGAGTCATTCAACGTACTGATGTTTCATCTGAAAGCGCTCGCGCTTGATGTCCAGCTGGTTGAATAAAAAATCATGATTAGCTTCTCAGCTTGTAGCTTCATTAGCTTCTTAGGAAAAATTCTTAACGTTGCTAAAAAGCTAAAAAGCTAAAAAGCTAAAAAGCTAATATGGAATCTCAATCAAAAAATTTTAATTCAATTCTACTCAAACTCGCTTCTCCAGAGCGTATTCGTGAATGGTCGCATGGTGAAGTGGTAAAAGCGGAGACAATCAATTACCGCACAGGTAGGAGCGAACGGAATGGTTTGTTTGACGAGCGTATTTTTGGTCCCACGAAAGATTATGAGTGTTATTGTGGAAAATACCGCCGTATCCGATATAAAAATATTATCTGTGAGCGTTGTGGTGTTGAAGTAACACGCTCCATCGTTCGTCGTGAGCGGATGGGACACGTTGAACTGGCCTCTCCGGTTTCTCATATTTGGTTTCTCCGCGGCGTACCTTCACGGATTGGACTGCTTCTCAATCTTTCTCTAAGTGATGTTGAAAAAGTTGTTTATTTCGCCGGTTATATTGTAACTGACGTGAATGAAGGTGAACGTTCCAAAGTTATAAAAGATCTTGATTCGGAATTCAAAACAAAGCAAAAGTCAGCTGAAAGCGCAAAAGAGAAAGAAATTCTCAAAAAGCGTTTCAATGAAGTTAAACAGGAGATTGAGAGTCTCAGGGTTGGCATAGTGCTTGACGAAGTATCGTATCATAGGTTTTCACTCAAATACGGAAGTGTCTTTCAGGCAGAAATAGGCGCCGAGGCGCTCTATGATATTCTCAAAAAAATTGATCTTAAGAAGTTATCAGTACTACTTGAAGATCAACTTGTGAATGCTTCCGCGGTTGAGCGGGTTAAAGTCAGAAAACGAATTGCATTGGTAACGTCTCTCCTTAATTCACGCACTCGTCCGGAGTGGATGTTCTTGACAGTGATCCCAATTATTCCTCCACAGCTTCGTCCAATGGTCGCTCTTGATGGTGGTAGGCATGCGACATCTGACGTAAACGATTTGTATCGTCGGGTAATAAACCGCAATAATCGTCTTAAAAAATTACTGGAAATTAAAGCGCCGGATGTTATTTTACGTAACGAAAAAAGAATTCTTCAAGAAGCTGTTGACTCACTTATTGACAATTCAATGAGGCGCACTACGTCTCAGCAGACGATGCAAGCTCGTAAAAAAGTATTAAAATCTCTTTCTGAAAATCTTAAAGGTAAGCAGGGTTTATTCCGACAAAATCTCTTAGGTAAACGTGTTGATTATTCCGGCCGTTCAGTTATTGTGGTTGGTCCCAGTTTGAAGCTATCCCAATGTGGTATTCCTAAGCGCATGGCGCTTGAATTGTTCCGGCCATTTGTGATTTCAGAAATTCTAAAACAGGAACTTGCGTATAATATTCGCGGCGCTGGACGTCTTATTGAAGAGGGCCTGCCTGAAGTGTGGGCTATCTTGGAGAACGTGATAAAAGATAAATATGTATTGTTAAACCGCGCGCCAACATTGCATCGCCTCGGAGTGCAGGCGTTCAGGCCTATTCTTATTGAAGGGAAGGCTATGGAGCTGCATCCTCTTGTTTGTCCGGCATTTAATGCTGACTTTGATGGAGACCAAATGGCAGTTCACGTTCCATTATCAAAAGAAGCGCAGAAAGAGGCACGTGAGATAATGGCTGCTGACAAAAATATCTTTAAACCGGGAACCGGAAGTCCTGTTGTGATTTCTAAGTTGCTTGACATTATACTTGGCACATATTGGGTAACGAAGATTATTCCAGGCGAAAAAGGAGAAGATAATATATTTCCAAATCCAAATCTTGCCATTACGGCGTATGATTTTGGAGCTGTCTCACTGCGTGCCAAGGTAAAAGTAATGGCTACCGATACACCCAAATATTCCGAGTTTAACGAGGGTGTGTTTGAGACGACAATTGGAAGGTTGCTTTTCAATAGTGTTTTGCCGGGCGATTATCCATATGTTAATCAAGAGATTGATAAAAGTGTGATGTTTGACATTATGGATGATTTAATTGAACGGTATGATATTGAACGTCTCACGACAATTTTGGATAAAATTAAAGATTTTGGTTTCCGTTTCGCGACTTGTTCGGGGGTTACATGGGGTATGGATGATCTTACGGTGCCAGAAGAAAAAAAAGAGATAATTAAGATAGCTCGGAAAAGAGAGGCAGAAATTATCAAACAGTATAATGAAGGTCTACTTTCTGATACTGAACGATATCGAATGGTAATTGAAGCATGGGAGAAGGCGAAAGAGGGGGTTGCCAAGGCAATACCCGGTACGCTTTCTGTTAGTGGTTCAGTTCATGATATGTGGAAGTCGGGAGCTCGCGGCTCTTTAGGGCCAATTACCCAGATGACCGGCATGAAAGGTATTGTGATGAATACTGTTGGTGTGCCCATTGATTTTCCGATTGTCTCTTCCTATAAAGAAGGACTTACCCCAATTGAATATTTTATTACTACACACGGCTCTAGAAAAGGGCTTACTGACACCGCGCTTCAGACTGCAAAGGCAGGTTATCTAACACGACGTCTTGTTGACGTCGCGCAGGATACTATGATTACGGAAAAAGATTGCGGTGATAAGGCAGGCAGACGCATTGACTTGGAAGAAAATGTTTCCGGAATTAGTACACCGTTGATGAAGATAATTGGTAGCAGAATTCTTGCAAAAGACGCGGAAGCTCCTGACGGGACGGTTGTTGTTCCTAAAAAACAGCTTTTGACAAGAGATAAAGTTAAGAAAATTTCGGATGCGCATGTATCTGAGGTATACGTTCGCGGTCCGCTTTCGTGTAAAACAATATATGGTTTGTGTCAGCAATGTTATGGACTTGATTTGGGCCGTAAAGATCTCATACAACTAGGTGAGGCTGTTGGCATAATTGCGGCACAAGCAATTGGAGAGCCGGGGACACAGCTTACTATGAGGACGTTTCACCAAGGTGGTGTTACAGGAGTGGATATTACAAAAGGACTTCCTCGTGTTGAAGAAGTATTTGAACGGAGAATTCCTAAAAACCCCGCGATTATAAGTAGAACTAAAGGAAAAGTACTTGAAATTCAGAAACACGATAGTGACCAGATCCTTGTTGTTCTTTCAGATAAAGCAGGACTAGAAAAGAAGAAAGATGAACGGATAGAATATGTAATACCATACGGAAGAGTTATCAATGTTGCCGCTGGCGATACGGTAAATAAAGGAATGCTATTAACCGATGGCTCTGCTGATATGCAAGAGTTATTCAAATATGGAGGGAAGGATCTTACTGAGGATTACATCATAAATGAAGTAGAAAAAGTGTATGATCTTGAGGGTGCGTCTATATCCAGAAAGCATTTTGAAGTTATTGTACGACAGATGTTTTCAAGAAGAAAAATAAAAAGCGCGGGGGATACGCAATTTGTGCCCGGTGAGATTGTGGAATATATTAAATTTGTTGAAGAAAATGAAAAAGCAAAAGAGAATAAAGGAGAAGAGGCAAAATCTGATATTTTAGTACTTGGTATTACTGAAGTGTCGCTGACAACTGCAAGCTTCTTGTCTGCGGCATCATTCCAACATACTACCCGCATTTTAATTAAAGCGGCAGTCAAGGGCGCGCGCGACGAGCTAAGGGGACTTAAAGAAAATGTTATAATTGGAAAACTTATACCGGCGGGGACAGGGTTTAAGAAGAAATAAGGAGCGGAACCGAGCGTAGCTTGGTGGAGCGACTATATTTTTTCTTACCCTGTTAAACAAATTTCTAATTCACCTAATTCACCTAATTCACCTAATTTCTAATAAAAGGTCAAATACCAAAATGTCCAAATTCTAAAAAACCGTTTTGGCATTAAGTATTATTGAATTAGAGAATTTTATTAGGTGAATTAGAAATTAGGTGAATTATTGTTATGTCTTCCCACACAGAGCAGATAAAAGACAAAATCGGTATCGTGGAAGTGGTTTCTTCGTATATTAAACTTAACAAATCCGGAAAGAACCTAAAGGCTTGCTGTCCATTTCATACGGAGAAAACTCCCTCATTCTTTGTTTCTCCCGATAGGGAAACATATTATTGCTTTGGGTGTGGAAAAGGGGGAGACGTTTTTAGTTTCGTTGAAGAAATCGAAGGACTTGATTTTTTGGGGGCGCTGAAAGTGCTTGCGGAAAAAACAGGGGTTGAGTTAACATCCGTAAAACCCGAGCATAAGGAGGAGAAAGAAAAGCTTCACGAAGTACTTGAACGAACAACACTTTTTTTTGAAACACAACTTAAAAAACATCAAGCAGTTGGCGAATACCTCAAAGGACGGGGACTGACTGGAGAGACCGCAAAACTATTTAGGATGGGTTTTGTCCCTGACGCATGGAGGGTACTTCACCCTTTTTTAAAAAATAAAGGCTACACTGATGAAGACATGCTTAAAACTGGGCTCGTGATTAAATCAAGCAACGGAGTATACGATAGATTTCGTGGAAGAATTATGTTTCCTATTACTGATTCTGCCGGAAGAGTTGTTGCGTTTTCAGGGAGGGTTTTTGGTGAAACAGAGGATAATAAAACAACATCTGCGAAGTATATCAATAGCCCGGAAACGGTTTTGTATAATAAATCTCGCATACTGTTTGGTTTTGATAAAGCCAAATTACCGATCAGAAAAGAAGATGCATGCATTGTAGTGGAGGGACAGCTTGATGTAATTCTTTCGCACCAAGTCGGTTTTCTGAATACTGTCGCGGCGAGCGGAACATCACTGACTGAACAGCATTTTACTCTCATCGGTCGGATTACCAAAAATATTGTGCTTGCGTTTGACGCGGATGAGGCAGGACTCAAAGCAATGCGGCGGAATCTTGAAACAGCGCTTGATCACGGTTTTACAGTTTCAATCGCGCCACTTCCTGCCGGCGCGGATCCGGCAGATGTTATCAGTAAGGATGCAAATGCATGGGCCGCGTGTATTAAAAACGCGCAACATGTTGTTGAATTTTATCTTGATGTTTTGTGCAAAGATACTGACAACAGACGATTGATGTATAGAAATATTGAAGCAGAAATTATACCGCTTTTAGCGAGAGTGCAGAGCTCGGTTGAACAAGCGCATTTCGTAAAATTAATTGCGGGACGGCTTGCTATCGCGGAAGAGCCTGTTTGGGACGCGCTTAAAAAACAAAAACGTCCTGTTAATCAGCATGGTCGGATTCCAGTTGTCGCCGGTATGGGTTCGGCAAATAGCGCTTCTTTTGAAGAAAGACGGCTTTCAAGCATACGGAAACGAATACAAGGAATTCTCCTATGGCAGGAAAGTCAGAAGACTCCTCAAATAGATCATAACAAATATAAGGAGAGGTATAAAGATACAATTGGCGCGTCACTTGAGGAGGATAGTAATCATTTATCTTCTGTGGAGAATGACCGCTTGATATTGGAAGCAGAAATGGCTCATCAAGATTCCCAAAATATATCTGATGTTCTTGAAGAATTGTTTGCAGACCTCAGAGGTTTAGTACTTAAGGTGCGTCTGATAGAAACTTTGGATGTTGTAAAAAAAGCGGAGGCGGCAGGGGATGAGAAAAAAGCAGAAGAAGCGCTCTCTCTGTGCCACGAACTCTCGCAAAAGATGAGTGAGACTGCGCTTACAAATAACAAAATATAAACATGAAGGTGAAGGAAGCAACAAAAAAGAAAAAAGCGAAAAAGACACGCTCTGTTAAGGTTAGTGTAAAAAAGAAAACAGTAAAACGTACGCCAAAGAAAAAGACAACGCAAAAATCATCCCAAAAGCAGACAAAGAAAAAGACGGCTGTTAAGAAAAAACAGGCGGCGAAGCGTGCGACAACCAAAAAAGCCACACTGAAGGCAAAAAAAGCAGAAAAGCAGAAGAAAAGTCTTGATACCCTTATCACTAAAGGAAAGGCGCGAGGTTTTATTACATATGATGAATTACTTAAAGAGTTTCCAAATATTGAGGATAATATCTTTTTTCTTGATGATCTTTATGACAAATTTGCAAAAGAAGGTATTGAAATAAAAAGGAGGGGAAGTATTCTCGCGGAAGACGAGGGTGTTGCTTCCACAAAAGGGTACGGCGGAACTTCAAGCACGCATGATTCAATACAAATGTATCTGAAAGAGATCGGACAATATGATTTAATTTCAGCAGCAGAAGAAAAAACACTTGCAAAGCGTATTGAAAAAGGCGATGAAGAGGCAAAATCTCTATTAGCGAAGGCGAATCTTAGGCTTGTTGTTTCAATCGCAAAACGATATGCGACACGAAGTCAGGATCTAACACTACTTGATCTTATTCAAGAGGGGAATATTGGTCTTTTTAAAGCAATTGAAAAATTTGACTGGAGGAGAGGGTATAAATTCTCAACATATGCAACATGGTGGATAAGGCAAGCAGTTACGCGCGCTCTTGCCGATCAGTCTCGCACTATCCGTGTTCCTGTACACATGGTTGAGACAATTGCAAAATATAAACAGGCAACACGGCGTCTTTCGCAAGACTTGGGGCGCGATCCGCTTTCGGAAGAAATTGCGGCAGAGATGGGTCTTGACCTTGAGAAAGTACACAACATAAAAAATATTGATCAGGATACTGTTTCGCTTGAAGGATCAATCGGAGACGACGACGAAAGGTCAACGCTTAAAGATTTTATTCAGGATGATCAAGTTGCCACTCCGTCACAGGAGGCATCACGACGCATTCTTCGCGATCAAATACATGAAATTCTGGCAGAACTCTCTCCTAAAGAGCGGAAAATCCTTGAGATGCGGCATGGACTTGAGGAATACGAAGGACTCATGCATACACTGGAGGAGGTGGGTGGGGAATTTGGCGTGACCCGAGAGCGCATCAGGCAAATTGAAGCAAAAGCGCACGAAAAAATCCGCCAACACCAGAAGGCGAATCGACTTAAAAACTACTAAATTAGGCTTTAGGGCGCTAGGCTTTAGGCGCTAGAGTAATGATACTGAAATTCCAACGGCTCAACGGTTAAATCGTTGAGCCGTTACGCAAGGCCCGGCCTTACATGGGGATAACCTGTGGAAAACCCGCAAGGCCGGGCCTTGTAGTGTGACTAAAAAAAAGCGGGCTTAGCTTACGCCTGCCCGCTCGTATCTCAATCTATTGTTATAAAGGAAATTCGGTGTGATATAATTTATAGTATGAGCCGAAAACGCACACTTCCTATAAAACACTGGACATATTCTTCACTCGTTTCGTTTTTAAGAAATCCCTTGGCGTGGTATAAGCGCTATGTTGAATTGGTTTACGACACGCCTTCTTCCCCATCATCATATATAGGTCGTGCTGGGCATGTAGCTCTCCAACATTTCTATGGCGGGATATCAAAAGAAGGGGCAATTGATCTCGGTCTTGAATTTTTGCAGGATGTTTCGGACTTTGAGATTAATTTCGGTAAGATAAAAACACTCGCTGCCAAAAAAAAGAAGCGAAAGCAAATGGAGCGGGAATATATGCAAGCCATCTCTTTTTATTTAGAATGGCCGCCAAAACATAGAGTGCTTGGCGTTGAAGTGAAAGCAATCACCGATGTTGAAGGAATACCGTTACCACTCAAGGCTATCTCTGATTTGGTTGTACAGTCGCGGGCTGAACGTGGAGCGGTTGATATAATTGACCACAAATTCGTTGATTCATTCAGTAAGCGCGGAAGCCCAAAACCAATTTTCATGATTCAGGCGATTTTCAATTATTACACTGTTAAAAAAGAATTCGGAAAACCAGTGTGCCGTTTCCTCGTCTATGAATGCAAAAAGAAAAAGAATGCCGATGGTTCATCACAAATGCGGCGGCATGTAATTGATTTTCGTAACAGTGAAGAAGAATTTGCGCTATTCCACCGTCTCGTCAACGACGCTACATCAGAAATTGCGCGAAAGCGACTCTATCTCCCCAATCCATCCGACATGTTTGAGGGCGAAAATTCTTTTGACATATATCGACTAGGGCTTGTAGACTAAAACGAACGGCTCAACATGTTGAGCCGTTTGTTTTAATGAAATTCTACTTTCCACTCACTACTTACTCGTTGAGTAGCTGATCAATCTGCGCTTTCAATACGTCAAATGGCTGTGCTCCTTGTACACGCATGGAGTCTTTGCCGTCTTTAGTAATTAAAATTGAATGTGGAGTGCCGCGTCCGCCTGATTTGACAGCGTCTTCCGTATCTTCATTAACGGCGCTCTCTTGACGCCCACTCTCTAAACACTCAATAAATGCGTCTCTGTCTAATTCGATATCCTCGGCGATTTGCGGCAAAAGCGTTAAATCAAGACCATTATTTGAAGGAGTAATTTCAAGCAATCGGTCCATGTATTCCCAGAATTTTAATTCTCCACCGAGTTCCGCGGCGCACTCCGTTGCCACTGCTTCTTGATAGGCCTTAGGGTGAATACTAGTTAGAGGAAAGTGACGATATACCCACGCAACTTCACCGTCTGGTCCGTATGACTCTACGACTTGTTTAAGCGTTTGGTGAAATGACTTGCAAAATGGACACTCAAGATCTGAAAACTCTACGATAAATACTTCCGCAGTTTCGAAGTTACCCAAAATATGATCTTTAGGCGTTACTGACGTTATGTTTGAAATCGCTTCTTCTTGGACTCCTCCTGTGCCGGCGAGTTGGTCACCATTATTGCTTTGAGCTGTAAGAAAAATAGCGCCTGCGATAATAACTCCAGCGCCTAAAATAGAGAGAGGAATCATTAGTTGTGTGTTTGATGTTTTTTCCATATTATAGATAATGCGAAACTACGAAACTAACAATTACTTAATTAAATACATTAAACCTAACTTTTCGTAGTTTCGGATAATGTTTCACATTTTTCGGATTATATTTAATATACTACTCAATCAAAAGTAATGCAACCATCGCTAGAATTCCTACAAGAATGGCGAGCAATTGTATAAATGAATAGCCTAGTCTTGTTGTTTTGTGCAATTCTGGCACTAAATCAGACCCTGCAATATAAATAAAACCACCTGCTGCAATTGGAATCATCCATGCTGAAAATAATCCCACCATATCTTCCAAAACGAAAACCACGATAACACCGAGTATAGCAAGAAGCGCTGATGCGAAATTTACCAATATTGCTTGTATTTTTGTAAACCCTGAATGAAGGAGCACTCCAAAGTCTCCTATCTCTTGCGGAATTTCATGGAGTATAACCGCAAGCGTGGTCGCAATACCTACCTCAACGCTGACAATATAGCTTGCTCCGATAATCATACCGTCCAAAAGATTATGAAACCCGTCGGACGCCAGAATCATATATCCGAGCGGACGTATACGTTTTTGAGTATCCAATATTTTTTCATTACCAGGGCATTCTTTTCCACGAAGTTCATGTCCATGACAATGGTGCCAATAGAGAAATTTTTCCAGAATAAGAAATAATAAAATACCTCCGATAATCAAAAGCGATGTGATGAGCGTATTCGCACTTTTTTCAAATGCTTCTGGGATAAGATGAATAAATGCGTCTCCCAAAAGCGCGCCGACTGCAAGGGCGACAAATACTAATGTCCACTTTCGGAGCAATGTTTCCTTTACTGAAATTGCTAAAATTCCGATAAGAGATATAAGACTTACTATGAAAACACTTCCAAGCGCATAAAGAGCAATAGTTGTCATGTGGGTCATTATAGCAAATATGAGCTAGAAAAAGAAAAATCCGCCCAGTGTATACCAGGCGGAATTTAGTTGTGATGATGTGTGTCGATTTCTCCATGTCTTGTTTTTTTGTATGCGGAGTATGTCATATGTGAAGCAATAACCAACATGATGAAGGTGGCGATGGTGTCAATGTAACTAGCGGCAGTATCAAATGATAACCGTTCAATTATCCACGAGATAACCCCGATTCCAAAAGCTCCGATACTCCAGTATAGGTCAAGGCGCACATGTTTGTCTTGTATGAAGCGGTTGAGGTCCCAGCCGCCTTTTTTTACATGCAAGATCCACAAACGAAAACCGTTACCAGCAACGCCAACTATTCCAGCCTTCACCATTTCAATGGGGATGAAGTGCGTGGAGGCGGAAATTTTGAGATAAAGTTCGCTTCCAATGAAAAATGTCGCTGCGGCAAGCAAAATGACCTGCATATACGCGCCGATTAAACGTACAGTGCGCTCTTTGTGGATAAATGGTTGTAAAACTACGAGTCCAGCAATACACACAACTACAATGTCAGATACTGTGTCATTTACTAAATGCCACGCATCTGCCTGTGGTGTAGCAGCCCCGCCCTTTTCTCCAAGTTCATGCTGGTAATACGCTGTTGTACCACCGACGATTGCCATACTAATATAAATAGCAACCTGACAAATACAAAGATGTATATTGAAATTTCCAGGGCACCAATAGAAGTGCCCAGTGTGCTTGCGTGAGCGCATCAGATACCTCCGTTTTTTAATTTAATGCCAAAGAACTAATCTATACATATAGCATCTTCATAAAACCTTGTCAATGTCAACGGCAAGATAATGAGCATCATATCCATCATAAGCGATATAGAGCGAGCGCAATCTGAAAGACGAAACGAAGTGGAGTCTTTCAGATTGCGCTCGCTCTACGTCGTTAATAAAAGGTCCAATTCAATAATGTCCAATGTTAAAACGGTTTTTTCAGAATTTGGGCATTTTGGCATTTGGAATTTTATTAGAAATTAGGTGAATTTTCTCATGGTAAATTAGTACTATTGAAGTCCGACTTCAATACACGTAAATTACCTACCTACCTGACTGCTGTTGATATACTTATAAAATTCTGCCATCATATTATTTAGAAAAGGTACCTAAATTTTGGGAGATAGACATGGCAGATACATCAAAGAACGAAATTACCGATGAACTGTTGAGGTCTCTATGTGATATCTGGAATGATAAAACAAAGGAACATAAAGCATATAATATATTCAGAATCAGATTTGCGCTGCAGCAACGCTTTCCACCGGATAGAAAAATACTCGATGAAATCCTTATGCTCGGCCAACATCAAGGACAAATGCAAGGAGAAATGCAAATATTCGAGGTAATAATTGGACGGCTCCGGGTCGTTGCCCCAGGTCTTGTATTGGTTGATATGAATGAGGGGTATTATCCGCGCTTTTGTTCAGGTCTTTTAGTTAAAGATTCTAGAAACTTGCATATACCCTACAGAGTGCGTTCTTTTGGATACAAGCAACCAAGAGGTGATGATCACATTTCATCAGGCGATGTCCATATTTTCTTGAAAAGTCGGGAAAATTTTCCCAATCCCGATAGTTGCGCGGCATGTCTTAGTTGGTCTATGCCTGGTGGTATGGATGGTGACGGTGGAAACATCGGTATCGCAAATCATAGATGGCCGTTTATGCGGGCATGGATTGAAAAATGGATTTAAAGGCAGTGTATAATGATAGGCGAGCTCTTTGAGCTCGCCTATTTTCATTACACAAAAGGAGTGTTGCATATAAAAAATTGATGATATAATGCAGAAATCATGGGAAACAAATTTTTAATCATAATTGGAATCATAGCACTTGTCGGTGCTGTATATATATTTTTATTTATGAACAAAGATACAGAAGAACCTATTGGTACGGAAAATCCAAATTCAAATCCAGTCGTCGTCCTCAAAACTACAAAAGGGGACGTTGAAATTGAGCTGTTTGTAGACACAATGCCGGTTACCGCAGGAAACTTTTTGAAACTTGCGCGGGAAGGATTTTACGACGGAGTAAAATTTCACCGTGTCATTTCCGGGTTTATGATTCAAGGGGGTGATCCGTTCTCAAAAGGAGACAATACAGCGCTTTATGGTACTGGAGGACCCGGGTATGCTATTGAAGACGAATTTGTTGCGGGTATTTCAAATGTGCGCGGAACAATCGCTATGGCGAATTCTGGCCCGAATACGGGCGGCAGCCAATTTTTCATAAATCTCATTGATAATATTAATCTTGATTTTGACAAAGAACCGCTTGCCAGCAAACACCCCGTGTTTGGGAAGGTTGTAGGAGGTATGGATATGGTTGATGCAATTGGGAATGTTGAAACTGGCGCACGTGATATTCCAGCAACTCCTGTTGTGATAGAAACAATTGAAGTAAAGGAATAAGGGGTATACTTGACGAGAAATAATGTGCATATATAATTGTTAGAACATATTCGAATTTTACTCGGATTATAAAGGTCATAATTATTAAAAATAAATAAAATAAAATGGCGTACGAACCAAACAATGGTGCAGACCGAAAAATGTACCAAGGAAACTGGAAATGCGGCAAATGTGGAGGAGCTATCACAGAGTTGCCGTTTGAGCCGGACCCATCACGTGAAGAGTCACTTATGTGTCGGGATTGTCATCGTGCACAACGTGACAGTGCTCCGCAACGCGACAGGCAAATGTACGAAGGCAATTGGCCGTGTAGTAAATGTGGTGGTAGCATCACACAGCTACCATTTGAGCCACGCGATACAAGTAATCTTATGTGTCGTGATTGCTTTAGGAAGTAATTCTGTTTATACAACACAAAGGCGCTCCGACTGTAGTCGGAGCGCCTTTGTGTTGTATATTGCTCAGTAGAAAGCCGCTCGTCGAGCGGCTTTAGAGATAGAATTTAACCTTTGTGTCGTCGTGCATCGTTTTTGATCGCTCGTGCTTCTTCGGGGTCAGTGATGAAATCTTTTAGTTTGCCTCCTCTATCACCAATGTGCGCAAGCACAGAAAATGCATGCTTTGGTTTTTCTTCTGGAGCCGCCTTTTCCCATTTTTCGCGCGCTAAATCTAGTTCCTGTATTCCAACTTCTTGGCGTTCTCGACCATGATGACTTCCATCTGAAATCGACGTGTTACAAAACCTCCTCATTGTTTACCTTGCTTTTACTAATTAGATATTAGCAGAGAATATAAAATATGTCAACACATATTAACCCCCCAACGTTCTCTTTACACGCTTTTTAAAATACAAAAGCGCCCCACTGTAAGCGGGGCGCTTTTGTATTTTAGTTTACGCTTTGCTGACATTTGTAGCGTTCGGTCCTTTTGGACTTTCGCTTACATCAAATGTCACCTTGTCACCTTCTCGAAGATCATTGAATTCAACTCCTTTAAGTTCGTTTGAATGGAAAAAGAGATCTTTTTCTTCATTCTCACGAGAGATGAATCCATATCCTCTATCAGTGAGTCTAGCGATATTTCCGTCTGCCATAGATAGATAACTGTAGCATGTCGTGAAACTAAGGTTTCTCAACACGCTCTAGAAACAACATCGATTAAAGTCTCAAATACTGGATACTGTAGCAAAAAAGACACGACCTTGTTCCTTCTCATATATAACAGCTCAGATTTGATAGTTTGTATCTTAACATAAGGCGTATAGAAAGTCAACCAATGTGCTTGACTTTGTATCTATTTTGTGACACAGTCTAAAACAGAGATTTTCACATATCCCGAGGAGGGAATTATGCAATTCTGAAAATTTTTCAAGCGTCTCTTGAAGATAGGTGGTGTTATCATCGCCATCATCATGGTCATCGTCGTCACCATTAGGGTGCTGTTGTTCTTTGAACCAGCACACCCAAAGAGTGCTACGATTGAAGTATCTCCAAGTGTCAACGAAACAACGCTTAAGTCTAATGATCTCAACCAACGGCAGGGTGGGACTATTTCTCTTAAACGTAGGGAAGCAAAGGCTCCAGCTCCGCGTATCAAAGTAGTGACGCTTACTCCTGACCAACGTGACCAACTCGCAGTTCGTAAGTATCTAGAGGGAAATGGGTACAAAAATTTCCAGTTCACAGGGAGTTCAGGGTCGTTTTATGACTGCTGGAATAAAACACGGGTCGGAATATCAATCGTTGTAAGCGGCAGAAAAAAAATGGTTATGCGTGTGTGAAGAGAACTTTCCTCGTTCGTCACGTTTCATCGGTATTCTTTCAATAATAAAACGTTCTTCCAAAACACGAAACTAATCCGCCACGCATTTGCGCGGCGGATTTCCTTATACACAACAGGTTTATCATTAAAGACCTACTTACGTCGCTTGCTAGCCTTTTTTGCCAACATTTCACGCTTTATTGCAAGACGTTTTTTTGTCTTCTTTGAGCGCGACGTTTTCATTTTTTCTATTCCCGTAATTCGTTTTGCCATAGTATAGATTATAATTATACACTATTTTATTCGCTCTACGTCGTTAATAAAACACTCTATCTTTTTTTAAAAAGTGTTGAAATTAATATCGGCATGTTTTTATCGGCAAGGACTTCTATGTTCTGTTCCACAAGCTCGAAATCATGAACAAAAAGATTAACAATTTCTTCTTTTTCAAAAAAATAATAATGAATGCCGTATTTTTCGAACTGACCCGTGTCAGACTTCTTTGGATTAAAACCCATAAAGTTAGTTGTTTCCTTTGAAAAGACAACTTTCAAAAAATATCCCTTACTCTTTAGCACACGAGAAACTTCTTGCGTATATTTACTCCAGTTGCTCGGATGCAAATGCTGCATAAGTCCAAAATCCGTAGCGGCGTCAAATTCATTGTCTTTAAACGGCAGATCTAACACATCAGCTTTTATAAATTTTGCTTTTGTGTCAAGGTTGTCTTCTTTTGCTACTTTGTTCGCTTTTTCTATTGCCGATTCAATATAATCTACTCCAATTACTCTATAACCAAGATTAGCAAGATAAAGCGCCCAGACACCTCTTCCTGATCCGAGGTCTAAAATCAATGAATCTTTGGAATTACGATGAAGAAGCCCCAGACCTCTCTTTTTGTAAGGATAACGCGTCCATATATCACTGCCTGTAGCGTATGCTTGCTCAAAATATTTTTTCTGCTCCGTATACCTCATTGTTAAAATGGTATCACTATATATGTAAATTTAAAACCCTATATAGTGAAAAGTTGTCCAGAAGCATCTGAGGCTGTGTCTTTGTGTGATACGCATTTTCATGAATTCTACAGGATTGACAAACATCACTGGTTCCTCTATAAGTAAATTAGATCATAGAACAAGAGAAAGGTAAGTTTATGTATGATAACAAGATTAAGATCAAGGAATTCATTACGTTTTCTGAAGATGAATTGCGTGCATTTTTAAAAGCAAGAAATTTAAGCATACGAGCAGCTGCAGAACTTCGCTTGCCAGAAGAAGTAATAGATTTTGATAAGAGTATTTTTGAGATGTCCACAGACGGGGATTACTGGGGGAACTGTATTGTGCATCTGAATTTATTTTTTAAAAGTTTGGATGGCGCAACGAAAGAGAAAATTGATGGGATAGAAGAAAGTTGCGCAGAAATTACAAATTATATACTTTCTGAAGCAGAGGAAGGTATTAGTTTTGCTTTTAATGATGATGATAAAGTATGTGTGGGAGATATCATTTTCTGTGACATGATGTATCGTTATTTTCATGTTCTTTTGAATAGAAAACAAAATATAACAACACTAATTACTTTAGATATCGGCGATTTTCCTGAAGAATTTATAAGAAATTATATCACGGAAACCCGAGAAGCAATTATTTTCAGATTTGGTCAGTAAACTAGTAAGCTAATGTATCAATTTCATGCGGTCGAACCCTTTGGTTCGGCCGCGTTTTGTGCATCCAACTTTTGAGTGAAAAAAATTCAACGGCTCAACGCGTTGAGCCGTTGAGGGGAGTTGGCAAAATTGCCGTTTGGGTTTGTATAAAAAAGAGCCCCAATTGAGCTCTTTGTAACTTAAGCTCTATTATGGATGCAGGGGTACAACATTTGCATGTTGAAATTCTTCTAACATAACAGCGGGACGCCTACTGCCATCGATTATTCTTAAAATTTCGATTGGGTTCCCAGTGTTTGGAATTCTACTTAATCCGATTTTTGCCGCGGCAGCAATGGTTTTTAGCTCGTTGTCAGTAATATTAAATTCATTACGCCTTAAAAAAGTGAGTGAGCAGAAATAATCACAAACTGAAAATGCCTTGCAAATCGTAAGTATATTTGTTGGGTATGATAATGGCTAATTATCTTCACGGAGGGGTTTCAGATTGACACGTGAAAGAAAACTGGTCATTCTATACTTTAGATTTTGGTTTTGTTGATGTTCAAAAAATGGAGGTCATATCGATGATACGAAGTATTCCGCCGTATGGATCTATACCAAAGCACCGAAGAGATGATGGCGGTGGCGACCAAGCCGCGTCAGCGGGGGCGGGTTATGGCGAGGCATAGGATGGAAGTATAAAGCGGCATATCTACAAACGCCATGCATTAAAGACCCATCATCGGACGCTCACGAAACAAAAGAAAATTCGACTTGGGATTGCACAAGGCAATCCTCACGTTGACGTGATGGAGGAGAATGACGCAATCGTACTTTTCGCTGACATACCAGGTGCAACTGTCGATGATATGTGTATTGAGAGACAAGGGTGTATAGTGAAAGTTTCCGCTAAAGGTGGCAGGGAAATCGAGATCGAATTTTCTTGCGAGGTGGTCAGTGAGCCGACTTACCACCAACGTTCTAATGGGATTATAGAGGTTCACTATCCTAAAGATCTGCAATCTCAGTAGGTAGCCCCAAAGCATAAATAAAGCAGTTGTAATTTTCTGCTTCAGTTGGTGGTATTGAAAGCACCTCTAATTCTTTTGGGAGCAAGCTCATTGTTCTTTCTTCAAACAACCTTGGTTTCCACCAATTATTTCCACCATCCATTAAAATAATATCGTCTAATTTTTTTCTATCTATCATTAGAATAATTTATGCTCCTCCATACCCAAAGTATATCAAAAAGTTCTGAACCCTGTCGGGGTATCAAAAATAACCTTGTAATATAAGGCTAAAAAAGTGTTCCGCATTGTGCACGACGTTAGAACCATTTTTGAGCAGTCAGAGGAGTATATTTATATACCAGACCTACGCACACGGGGGCAGGTTTAGTTTATTGATTCAAATTATTTACAGCAACCTCAATCTTGTCTTGAGCATATTGTGTAAATTGTTTGAGTAAACCTGCGTCCACAAGTTCCGAGCTGTTCTTTTTTGCGTATTCCTTCAGAGCTTCTTGAATCAATGTTTGATATGTTTTTGGTAGGTTTTGTATTCCCCATTCACCACCTTCTTTTTTTGAAGCTACCAAACCTTCTGCGAGATACGCTAATATACGGCAGTAGTTCAGAACAGCATAATTAGGAACCCTACAAGTGCCGTTATTCTGACCTTTCATGACATTATTAAAGCTCCATTCTGCACTATGAGCTATGGACTTCAAGTAGTTTTCACTGGAAACATCTTGAAAAAGCTCTTCTATTGGTTTTCCATGTAAAGCCCTTCCTCTTTTCTTTATAAAAACAATATGAGCAGCAATACTTTCATCTAATCCTCCATCTTTGTAGCCGATATTTTCTTCATCAGGGAACTCAAATTCGTATGGAGTCGGGTACACAAAGTTTTCAAGGTTATTTTTCGCAACAACAGTAAGAGACAGTTTGTTTGAAAGCGTTTTTTGAAACTCAAGAAGAAATTTACCGAAAGCTTCTTTTTCTTCAGAATTCAAACTTTTCTTACTAACAACAAGAACATCAATATCGCTTGATTCTGGGTTAAAACAACCCATTGTAAGTGAGCCATACAAATAAACACCAAGAAGATTGTCTCCTTGTTTTTCCTTCAATAGTTTTACTAAGCTGGTTAATTGCTCCTCAATATCATTGACCATACAAAAAGTATATCAAAAGTTCTGAGTCCTGTCGGGGTATCAAAATAACCCTTATAAAATAAGGGTATTTTGATGACTCCCTATCGTGGACGCATTCAGAACTATAAACTGGAGGATGGTTAAAAAGGAACTTGATACACAACTTTTTAATTGACGCTAATTTGTAAAGAAATCTAATATATTTTCTGCAGTTTTTGTTCCGCTTTTATAAAA
>Ga0187833_10000190_pt1 | contig 69618 bp, 74 predicted proteins | sample ETNtaG_37_FD_167968 | JGI IMG/M metagenome (GOLD analysis project Ga0187833, IMG submission 167968) | Marine microbial and viral communities from oxygen minimum zone, Eastern Pacific Ocean - ETNP2014_SV_400_PacBio MetaG (Illumina Assembly) | ecosystem: Environmental > Aquatic > Marine > Hypoxic... | reverse complement strand
GGCAAGACAAAAGACTGGTACCTATATGGAAAGACTGGATTTTAAACATGAAAAAACTAAAACTCAAACTTCCAAAATGGAAGTATAAAGGACTTCTGATTGGACTATCGGTAGTTATCATTTATTACTGGGCGTTAACTGGAACCAATACCAGTCCAACTAATTTTGCTAAAGGGCTTCCTTTTATGATAGATTTCATAGGAAGGATGTTTCCACCAGACATAAGCAATTTAGGAAGATTTCTGCTAAAAGCTGTTGAAACCTTACAGATGGCCATTGTTGGCACTACTATAGGGGCCTTGATAGCTTTACCTTTGTCTTTTTTGGCAGCAAGGAATGTCATGCCAAATAAATTCGTATATCATACAATAAGAACGATATTTGATGCTTTTAGAGGCATAAATGAGATTGTTTGGGGACTTATTTTTGTTTCAATGGTGGGATTGGGACCTTTTCCAGGAGTTTTGGCTTTAGCGGCCCACGTAACAGGAGCTCTAGGAAGATATTTTTCTGAGGCAATCGAAACTGTAGATCCTGAAGTAATTAAAGCAGTTCTATCAACAGGTGCAAATAAGATTCAGGTTATAGTAAGGGGAATTATTCCTCAGGTAAAACCTTTGTTTATTAATTATATTCTCTATTATTTAGAAAATAATTTTAGAGCAGCAACTGTTTTGGGTTTAGTTGGCGCCGGAGGCATTGGTATGGAGCTAATAACAAGCATGCGTCTTTTTAGAAATCGGGAAGTTTTAACCATTTTAATCATAATGGTATTGATGGTAATGATAATAGACAGGTTTAGTGCATATATAAGAAAAAAAGTAGTAAAAGTTGAGGCATTAGAATAAGATAAAGACTTATAAATAATCAAAATTGGAATACTGTAAAATGAAAGCAATTATTTTAGCAGCAGGAAAAGCAACAAGACTGTTACCTTTAACTAAAGACACTCCTCAAAGTTTGTTAAAGATAGGCAAAAAAACTATTTTAGAAAACCAAATCGAACGTCTAAAAAAGTGTGGAGTAGGAGATATAGTAGTAATAACTGGGTATCTATCAGAAAGAGTGGAAAAATTCTGCGAAAAACTTAGAATCAAAACCTTGTTCAATCCATTTTATGAAGTTTCTGGAATGGCCCTTACATTGTGGCTTGCTAAAGAGGAATTAAAAGATGGTTTTGTGTTTCTTTATTCAGATGTTTTATTCGATCTGAAAATAATTGACGGTTTATTGAAAAATAAAGGCGATGTTTGTTTAGCTATAAAAAAGGATGGATTAAGAGAAGAGGCAGAAAAAGTTATAGAAGAAGAAGGAGTAATAAAGAATGTAAGTAAGATGAAAGGGGAGAAAGAAAATGGTGAATTCGTTGGAATAGCTAAATTCTCAGATATGGGTTCTAAAAAATTAATAGAAGAACTGCATAATGTAGCAAAAAGTGATTTAAACACAAATTTTATAACAGTAATTGACAATCTTATAAAAAAGGGGGAGGTAGTTGTATCTTATGATATTAAGGATGCTTCCTTTATTGATATTGATTTTCCTGAAAATTTAAAAAAAGCGAGAAACTTTTAAATCTTCATCAAAATTTTTATTAAAACGCTAATTTTATAAATTATCTATTTTAACATAAACTAAAAAAGGAATTAAGATGAATATTTACATGTTTTGTTTGGATACGCTTGGCGTGAATCCTTTGAGAACTCCTGAAAAGTGTCCTAAATTAGCTAGGTATCTAAATAACAGTAATTTGCTGTTTAAGAATATCATCGTTTCGACCCCCTTTACTGATGGTTGTATTTCATCTATGTTTACTGGTCTTTATGGAACGGTGAATGGAGTGGATAACTGGGGTAAGGCAAAGGAATCATTTAAACGGGACCAAGTGATAACCCTGCCGCAAATACTTAAAATTTTAGGTTACAAAAATTTCTATGTAGGGTACAAAACCTTGCAACTAGAAGCAAGTTTTTTTGATAATCATTATTTGATGGATCATGTCCAGGATATGGAAGCAGTTGGAAAGCATAGAGTAGGGCTTTCTGATATTAAGTACAGGGAACAACATAATAGAAAATATGCTGAAATCATAAATAAAACAAAAGGGAATAAGTTTGTTTTTGTCGCTAACATGAATTACCATGATTTTAATAGATGTTGTGACATAGACCTTCCCACGTCATATTGGTGTGAGGAAGATAATGAATTCTATGACCAAGGTATGAAGTTTATGGATGAAAATTTGTGGATAGATTTTTATGATATTGATTTTGAGAAGGATATTGTAATATTATTTTCAGATCATGGTGGGAGGGCGTGGAGTGATGTATATCTAGACGAGGAATTCGTAAGATGTTTTTGGGCGATTTATGCGCCCAAGACCAAAAAAAGAGTTATAGAAAAGCTCCACAGTTCTGTGGATTTTCTGTCCGTTTTTCTTAAATTATTAGGCGTGACTGATAATGATGTTCTTCAAGGTAAAAAAGATGGAAGTAAGTATTGCGTTTCGTTTGGCGGGATAGCTGATTCAAAATTCACCAAATTAACTTCCCCTGACAAGCCGAATCAATTCCTGATAACAGATGGAGAGTATTATTACTATAGGCACGACCGTATTGGAGAAATGATAACTAAAAACTGGAAAGATGTTATAAACATTCATAAATACGATAATAGATTATCTGATAAGAAATTGATGGAGTTTTATAAAAAGAAAATGAATGAGATTATTTATCCTAATAAAAGTCTAAAAGAATTCTATGAAAATTTTAAATTTAAACCTTATAAATATGCATCCATAGAATAAAAAAACCAGGCGCTTATTATAAACTTTACTGAGTATCATCTTTTCTTCAAAATCATGAATATCCGGTCATTTATGCCGTCATCATTCAATGTTCCCTCCTTAAGCAGGGAATATTTTCCTTTTATTATCTGCTTCATCTCATCCGAAAAATACTTATCCACCACTTTTATGTCCTGCGATTCAATGATCAAGAGTCCATCTTTATTAAGCATTTTATGAAGAATAGAAATGTATTTTTCCAATGGATAATTAACTCTTCTATGTACGGCAAATGACATTATGAAATCATATTTTTCCCCTGCTTTGAATTTTTCAAAGATGGATCTATAAAAAGTGCAGTTTTTTATCTGCAGATAGTTCTTTACCTTATTCCCTATCTCAACCATATAAGGGTCCATCTCTATGCCATCCACATGCCCAACAAACTTAGATACATACAAAGAGAAAAATCCGCAATTAGACCCTATATCCAGCACAGAAAAATTTTTTTTCAAAAACCTTCTCAAGCCATATATCTCAAACCGTTTTTCTGTGGGCCTTTGCCCTTTAATACAAATACTTTTCAACCCCTGATAAAAATTACCCCTTTCTATGCTGCCTATCTGCTTTGAGTATTCATGAAAAATCTCATTTAAAGATTTATGAAGCTCTAATAACCCTGGTTTATCCCTATAAATAGGATCGTTAAAATTAATTTTTTTCCTGGTTTTAAACAAATTCAGGATTTCGTGTTTCAGTCTTCCAATTATCATTTTAGTTTAGAAATCAGATTTTGTATCTTTTTATAAAGCTTGTGAAATCAGGAAAATCCAGGAAAGGGGAAGAAACGATTTTCACTGGGATTTTTTCATGGCCTAAGAACCTGCAAGCCGCAAGACGGTGGGCTCCTCCAACAAGCTGCCACTCGGACATGATTTTTTTATTTGAAACTTCCCTATGGGATCTAAAGACCCCTTCCATGTTATTGAACTTATTTACCCTGGCAACAACCAGATATTTCTTAAAGCTGTTTTTTTTAATATCATCGTAAAGTCCAAGAAATTTTTTTGTTATAAGGTCAGGATCCAAAGAATCAAAAACCTGGACAAATTTGTAGTATCTTGTTTTTTCTGCTTTTTTACCTTTATTGATGACTTGTTTTAAAAATTCCACTCTTAAATTAATATCAAGCCTGTTTTCGGTGGTCAAATCCTCTGCTTTCATAAGACTCACTGGCTTTAAAAGAAGCTGAATCCTGATTATTGAATTATTCAGCAGATTGACAATAACTATCCTTATTTTATCCAAAAGTTTGTTCTTCATATTATAGAACTAGGATTCCATCAGTCATTTATAAAATTATTCACTTAATATCAGATCTGCGATTTCCCTTACCGCCCCGTGCCCGCCTTTTTTTTCAGTAACAAAATCCGCGACTTTTTTGACCAAAGGATGTGAATCATTCACCGCAACTCCTAAACCAGCATATTCAATGCACTCGATGTCATTTACATCATTGCCTATAAAGCAGATATTTTCCTGATTCAAATTTCTTTTTGAAATTTCTTTCTTAAAGACTGATAATTTTTCATCAGTTCCCTGGATGCATTCAATGCCCAGCTTGTCGCATCTTGCTTTGACAACCTTGTTTTTCTCCTTTGAAATAACAAGGACATAAAAACCGTTTTTCTTAAGCGATTCTATCCCTAATCCATCTCCCCTGTGGCATATGACTGATTCTTTTCCGTTTTCGTCAACAATCACCCTATTGTCAGTCATGACTCCGTCAAAATCACAAACCAGCATCTTTATTTTTTTGAAATCCATATTTATCTACCAACAGGTCCTTCCGCCATCAATAACCAGATTTGCTCCGGTCATATATGAAGATGCATCTGAAACAAGAAATACAATCGCTGCTTTATATTCATCCTTATCAGCCATCCTTGCCAAAGGGATTAGATTAGATAATTTTTTGACAAATTCTGCATCCTGATTATCGTAAACTCCCCCTGGGGAAATAGAATTCGCCCTTACGCCTTTCTCAGCCCAATAAGTTGCAAGATATCTTGTCATTCCGATCAATCCAGACTTGACGACAGAGTAAGTGATAGGTTTAGTAAACTGCTCTTCTTCTTTCTGCCCTGGCTCCCTGTAAATTCTTTGATCAGGAGCTATAAGCCCTAGATCAGAAGCTATGTTCAGAATAACGCCTTTTCCCTGCTTGCTCATCTGCGCTCCTATAATCTTGCTGCATAAAAACGCGCCTGTCAATCCAACGCTTAAATCTTTATTCCATGCATCCAATGGGAAGTTTTCCAGCCTGGACTTTAATTTCGGTCCTCCAACTTTAGGGTTGCTTGCCGCATTATTGATCAAAATATCGACTTTCTTATACAGTTTCAAAATTTTTGACAGTGCCTTTTTAATGGAATCCTCACTTGTTATATCGCATGACAACCCGATTGAATCTACACCAAATGCATCTTTGATTTTTTTTGCAGAGCTGATGGCTTTTCCCTCATCTATATCCAGCAATATAGGCACACCGGACATTTCAGCAATAGCTTCTGCATGCTTAAAGCCAAGTAATCCAGCTCCGCCTGTTATTATGGCTACCTTGCCATTCAATGAAAATGCGCTTTTTACAGATCCTTTATCTTGTTTCATTTTTTTATGAATTCTGGCTTTAAAATTGATAATAAGACTGCATCATGCCTCTTGCCATCATGTGAAAGATAAAATTCCCTCATAACACCTTCATTTTTAAAACCTATTTTTTCTAAACTTTTTATTGATGCTAAATTGTCATCCTGGGTCTTTGCAAAAATTCTGTGAAAATCCTGTGCATTGAACAAAAAATCCAGGACTAAATTAAGGGCTTCGGAAAAATAACCCCGACCCCAATAATCTGGAGACAGTCCATAGCTGATCTCGGCATTCTTTCTCCCAAGGTCTATTTCCCTGACACCAAAAGTCCCTATTACCTTGCCAGAATCTTTCAATCTGATAAACCAATAATGGCATGTTTCTGATTGAGACCTTTTTATCAGTTTTTTAAGATATTTTTCAGTCTCTTCCTTTGTCTTCAAAGGCTCGAATTCAAAATACTTATACAACAACGGATTTACTGAATACTCATGCATGTCATCTAATCCTGATTCATCTAATCCAGTTAATTTTAATCTTTCGCTTTCCAATTCCTGAAAAGTATTATGCGTCATTTTAAGAGCTTAATTTTTGTATTGTTTTCCTCAAAGCATCCGCTTTCGCACTTGCAAGCTCAACATCCCGGTAATTTGTCTTGAACTGCATGAGCTTTTTCTGAACCCTTTCTGCAACCGGGCACAGTCCTTGTTCATACTTGACATCCTCATAAACCCAAGGGCATCTTTTTACGAATTTTCTTTCTGCCATGACCGGCTCAAGATAGTTCACCATGCAGGCGCCGTAAAAACCGTCTCCTCCGTTCTTTATGTATTCTCTCCAGAAATCTTTCCATGAAACTCCTATCTTTTCCTGCCCTTCATACAGCACTCCAAGCGTGTAATAAGAATTGTCATAGCCATCTGGGACTTTTTGAGGTATAAGAAAACTGCAATCTTTCATCGCATCTAAAAATAATTCTACTGATTTTTTCCTCATGGCTATCAGTTCATCAATCTTCTCTAATTGTGCCATGGCAATGGCTGCATTGAATTCCGGCATCCGGTAGTTCCAGCCAAGGTCGGATATTCTTTTGTAATCAGGATCCTGAAAAACTTCAGCATTTAACCTTACACGGCCTTCTTCAGCCTTTAGATTCTTATAGCCATGGCCTGCAAGCTTTCTTGCCATCTCAGCATATTTTTCATTGTTTGTTATCAGCATGCCCCCTTCCCCGCAAGACAGGTGCTTGCTGTTTTCAAGACTGTAGCTGGCCATATGGCCTATTGTTCCGGTTAATCTGCCCTTATACTTACTAAGAAAACACTGGGCATTATCCTCTATGACTATTAGATTATGTTTTTCGGCCAACTCCATGATAGGATCCATATCAGCAGGCAAGCCAAAATAAGATACTGTTATTATTGCCTTGGTTTTTTCTGTGATTTTTTTTGCAACATCTTTTGGATCGATGTTAAAAGTCTCCGGATCGATATCAGCGTAAACCGGAACGGCATTAGCATGTATTGTAGCTGTAGAATTCATTATGACGCTTAAAGCTGGAGAGATAACTTCATCCCCTGCACCAACACCGGCAGCTTCCAGCGCAGCGTGCAAGGTAGATGTCCCTGAATTCATGGCAACAGCATATTTCACTCCAAACTTTTTCGCAAATGCTTTTTCCAAGGTTTGGTTCCATGATCCCGAAGTTGCCGACCAATTTTCAGATTCAAGAACCTTTTTGATATACTCAAGTTCTTTGCCCAGGTATTTTGATGGATTAGTTTGCATTGTAGCCCTTCTTCAAGACAAGCTTTGTCTTGTTTTTTTGATTTTCCGTGAATTGCTCTTCCAGGTATTGGTTTATCTTAATTACATCCGGATTTTCGTCAAGATAAGCGATTATATCCCTTAAGTTATATTCTTTGCCGAGCTTTGAGAGGTGTTTTATTACATTTTCAAAAAATTTAAAATCATCCTCATAGTCCAATGTCATCCTGATTTCAGGGCGCTTGTAAACATCTGGAACATTTTCAAGCATCTCTGTCTTGAAGAGCCCTGTATCAGTAAAGTACACCCACATCATCTCTGTTTCTTCGGTATCCTTGATCTCGCATACTTTTTCCAGGGCAGTTGTCTTTATCCCGTATGTGAAAGCTCCTGCAACCAGGCCTTTTGATTCAATAAAATCAGGCTTGTTCCTTCCATACTGGGAAAAGGCCATGTCTATCAATTCAGTTTCGCAGAATAGATCATCACCATCCGCAGTTACAAAAAAATCAACATCAAACTCTTTTGCTGTTGCCCTCCACCTCTCTAATTTATCCTTTTCTACTCCTCTGAAATGTTCGACTCCGTTTTTTTGGGCAATTTCACAGAGAATATCATCTTTCGGATTGGTTGTTGTGCAAACAATTATCATTTCTGCTGATTTTGATCTTTTTAACCTTTCAATAAGCACTTCTATGGTTTTCTTGCCTTCTATCTCAAGCAGGCATTTTTTTGGAAGTCTTGTTGAAGAAGTCCTTACTGTGATAAAAATCGCTTTTTTCATTGTAATCACTTGACTTTTCTAAGTTTTTCTATTATTGGCTTTTCAGAATCATAGACTTTTTTAACGCCATCATCCAATAATAAAGGTATTAGTTTTGTCAGGCTGCAGATTATTTCAATCCCTCTTTTTTCAAGACTTGCTGCCTGATCGCTGCCAAACATTGTCCTATCAAGGGTTATGTGCCTTTCAAGCATACAAGCGCCGATTGCACCAGCAAATGCTGTAGGCCATACCCCCGGCTCGTGGCCGCTATGGCCTATGGGACAGTTAAATAATTTCCTAAAAGTTTTTATGACATTTAGGTTTATCTCTTCGTTGGCTGTCGGGTAGGTGGATGTGCAGTTCATGATGATAAGGTTATCTTCCCCTAAAAGATCTACAGCCTTATGTATCTGCTCCATCGTGCTCATACCGGTGGATAATATCAATGGCTTTCCTGTTTTTTTCAATTTCATTAAAAATTCATCATCGGTAAGTGTTGCTGACGAAATCTTATGGCATGGTACATCAAATTTCTCCAAAAAATCGACGCTGTCTTCATCCCACGCAGATGCATACCATATGATTCCTTTTTTCCTGCAATACTCGTCTATTTCTTTGTATTCATCATAGCTGAATTCTAATTTACGCTTAAGGTCGCCATTTGTTTTGCCAAAAGGCGTTTCTCTCGGCTTATCCAGCTCTTCTTTTGAATATACTTTCTCAATAGTCCTCTTTTGGAACTTTATAGCATCACAACCCGCATCAACCGCCATATCGATCAATTTTTTGCAGATTTCCATACTCCCATTATGGTTTATCCCTATCTCTGCTGAAACGAAAATCGGCTGGTCATGGCCCACAAGCTTGTTTCCTATCTTGACCGGCTTTAGATTCTTTTCGCCAAGAAACGCTTTCTCATAATTTTTCCAGGCTTGGGAAATTGCCTGCGATTTGTTTGGCACTAAACCCTTGCTTGATTCTATAAATTTAGAAATTTCATCGCTTAACTCTTCCGGAATTGTTATTGATTCGTATCCTTCTTTTGGCATTTGCATTACTCCCATAGTCCAATGTACGGTACGAAACGCTGAAGTGATATATAAAGATTTTTGTTTTTGAGGATAAATAAGATGATAGTACGGTACTATTAGGCTCTGACCCTTTTCACCAATTCCTTGACTTCAGGAACTGTTATTAATTTGAATATGAATAATGCTGCAACGTAAAAGGTTCCGGAAATCGCAAGTATGATGAAGATTTTTAAAAACAGATTCATTGCAAGATTCATATTAAGGTAATTTATTATGAAAAGGAATGCCAAAGAGATTAAAAGTGTCTTGAACCAGTGTACGTAAGGCAAAGTAACCAGTTTTTTCTTAACAAGTATAGAATAGCCAATGAACATCATCAGGGCAAATGAAATGCCTGTTGCCATGGCAGCTCCGGAAATTCCAAATTTAGGGATAAAGATTATGTTTAATATTACATTCATTATTGTCCCTGTTATTATGATCAAAGTATAGATTTTCGGCTTTCCTATTCCGGAAAGTATATTCCCATTGATGCTGCTTAAGCTTAAAAAAATAGCGCTTATCGCCAATATTTTTAAGGCAAAACCTCCGGAAGCATAAGCAGCTCCATAAAATAGTTCCAGCAAAACTCCTGAGAAAGTAAATATCAAAAAGGATGTAGGAAGCAAAACCATAAAGTAAGACCTATAGAGCAATTCCACTCCTTTCCTGAATTCAACTTTCAATCCCTTGCTCCATAACTCCGAGGTAATCGGAAAGAGCACTTTTCCTATAGCATATGGGACATAGGAAAATAGCATTGCAGTAGGAAATACAGCGCTGTATATTCCAACTTCTTCCAAAGTCCTGTAGGCTGTTATCATCAGCCTGTCTGAATGCCCAAGAATTACGCCGCCTATTGTCAGCAAAATCATGTACGAGCCGTATTTATACAATTTCTTGAACAACGGTTTTTGCCAGGTTAATTTATGTATTGAAAATATATTCTTGTTTTTTTTATATAGCAGAAAAGAATAGACCAAAATCAAGATGATTGGAGTGATTATATAAGCTATAACAGGGCTTAATATCCCGAGTCCGAGCTTAAAGAAAATAAAAGAGATAACAAGTATCAAAGACATTCTCGCAATGTTGATGCTGGAAAATGTTCCCATCATCTGGAATCCCTGGAATGAAGACTGGATTATAAGGACAAATGTATCTATAAAGAAGCTTACTGCCATGAGCATCAGGATTGTAGATGCGATCTCATTTTTAAAGAGATTAGCACCTAAGAACCTGGCAAAAAACGAAAGTATGATGATGAAAATGATGTTATTTACCAGCAATACCAATGCGACATATAAAACAGAATTTTTAATTTTTTCAGGCTTTGATTCTGCCAGGAATTTTGGAATGAAATAAACCAATGCCCTGTCAAGCCCGAAAGTGATAAAGATCACAAAAATTGCCAAAAAGGCTATGATTGAATAAAAAAGGCCGAATTCCTCTACAGTCAAGCTTCTTGCGAAATAGATCCGGATAATATACCCGATAAAAGCTGCAATTATAGAGACTATGAAAACCTTTCCAACATTAACTAAAAATTTTTTTGTGTAATTAGCCATGGTGCTAGAATAAAGCATATATAAAGGGGGATACGCTCGAACTCTGCCCAAGAATGATTAATATTCCTATCAAAAAAAGCATTATTATTGTAGGGGCAAGCCACCATGCTTTTCTGACCTTCAAAAAATCCCAAAGTTCCCACAATAGTGATTTGTTTTTTGCCATTCTTCAAGTAGATCAGTACTTTGTTCTTTTTAAATATTTTACTATATCTTCTGAGATGCTCTTGCTTTAGCTCTGGGGCATATTTCATCAGTATAAGAAGGAGTGCAAAGATCAATCTTTCGCATATTTCTCACTGTTCCACATATCCTGAAGGTTATCATCCCTTTTTATTAAAAATTTATCCATCACCAAGAAATCAATTCCAGTCCCCATCATGCACTTGTAGGCATCCAAAGGCGTGCAGACAATCGGCTCTCCACGGATGTTAAATGAAGTGTTGATCAAAATAGGGATTGAAGATAATTTTCCGAATTCTTTTATAAGATGATAATACAAAAAGTTCTGATCTTTTCTGATTGTCTGCAACCTCCCAGAGCCGTCAACATGCGTTACTGCCGGTATTTTGCTGCGCCATTCTTTTTTTATGGGATACACCATGAGCATGAAGTCTGTGGGTTCGGGAATCGGTTTGTCACAATCAAAATACTTTAAAGCGTCATCTTCACAGACAACCGGGGCAAAAGGCCTGAATTTTTCACGATGCTTTACTTTTAAGTTGATGATCTCCTGCATTTTTGGATTGCACGGATTGGATAATATGCTCCTTGCCCCTAATGCTCTTGGCCCCCATTCCATCCTTCCCTGGAACCAACCAACCACATTATTATTGAAGATAAGCCTTGATGTGTTCTTCAGCAGCTCTTCATCATCCTTGAATTCAGAATATTTTATCTTGTTTTTATCCAAAAATGACCTGACAGATGAGGTTGAAAATTCAGGGCCGAGATAAGCATCTCTAAGCACGTAATTCCTTTTGTTCCCTAATATTGAATTATAAATGTAAAAAGCAGCTCCTACACTTGTCCCTCCATCTCCGGCATCCGGCTGGATCCAGATTTTTTTGAAGGGTGTGTTCCTTAATATTTTTCCGTTGTAGACGCTGTTTAATGCAACACCTCCTGCAAGGACTATATTATCACATTTTGTTGCCTTATGCACATGATTGAGCATGCTTGTCAAAATTTCTTCCGTCACTAACTGCAATGCGGCTGCTATATCCTTATGCCTTTGCGTCATTTCACTGCCATCTTTTGTTATTGGGCCCTGCAAAAGCCTGCATAATTTTTTGGAAGGCATCCTGTTAGCGTAATGATATATGAAGTAGCCCATATCAAACCTGAAACTCCCATCATCTTTTATATCAACTATATCTCTTAATTTTTTATAATAAGGATTTGTCTCTTTGTCCATATTCCCATAAGCGCTCAGCCCCATGACCTTATATTCAGAATTATTCACGCTAAAGCCAAGGTAAGCAGTGATTGTTGAGTAAAGCAGCCCTATTGAATATGGGAATTTTAGCTCTTTCATCAGTTCAATATCCTTGCCTTTCCCAAGGCCATAAGCAGTTGTTGTCCATTCTCCTACACCATCTACTGTTAAGATAGCAGATTCCTCAAACGGGCTGACAAGAAAGGCGCTTGCAGCATGTGCAAGATGATGCTCTATGAACAATACATCGCCTTTGTAATTCAATTTTTTCTTTGTTGCCCTCACCACCCTTAATTTTTCGTTTATCCATGAGGGTATTGAAGAGATGAATGTTTTCAGGCTTTTTGGGAACATCTCAAGGTGCTGGAATAAGACCCTTTCAAACTTAAGAAATGGCTTCTCGTAAAATCCTGCATATTTGACATCTTTGATTGAAATGCCCTGGCTTTTTAGGCAGTAATTAATTGCGTTTATGGGAAAAGAAGTATCGTGCTTTTTTCTTGTAAACCTCTCTTCCTGAGCTGCAGCTACCAAAATACCATCTTTCAGCAAAGCAGCCGAAGAATCATGATAATAACATGCTATCCCTAAAATATATACGCTCATTCTAAAATTGCCTGTAGTACTTTTCGATAGATTTCTTCTTTAAGCTTAAATCAGCCCAATATGTCTTATCTTTTGTTGATAATTTCCTATCTAAAAAATGCTTATGGAATAATTTAGCAAATATCGAGGTAAAACCTACACCCATAAGATAGACGATTAACAACAAAGCAGAATTGACTATTGAAGTTATGCCCTGTCCGAAATCTCCCATCCCTTTTTTGAATCCTTTAAAAAAATTCTTTAGTTCTTTCATTTCAAAAACCTATTAATTAGCGCGCCAATTATAGCGATAATGATCGTTATGAGCATCACATGAAAATAAGTCCAGGATTCAGGAAATTTATTCAGGAAATTTGATATTAAGAAGAGTATTGATGTGAATAAAAAGTAGCTGAATGCATATCCTATTCTCTCGCCAAATTTCTCAACAGATCTGTTATGCTCAAAATTCATTTTTTATTGATGTTTTTATACGATTGAAAATATCACTATGCCATTGTTATCGAATATGGGATTGAAATTGCCTGATTCCGCTAATTCCTGGATCTTATTGCTTGTTTCGTTTGCTCCAAATTTTCTTGCGGTCTGTCCGTCAATTATTATATATTTATACTGGCCTTTCTTAAGCCAATCATAAGTCTGTTCTATGGTCTGGTCAAAGCCGTTTTTTTGGTAGTCCCGCACATCATCGCACCAATGGCATATGAATTTATCCAGGCCCAGTATTAATGCATTGTTCGAAAATGTGAATACTCTTGTGTCCGGAGGTATGTTATCTTTAAACCATATATAACCTCCTATCTCTTCATTTGAAGTCCAGAATCCCCCAGGGGGCCATTGTGCTGTGTTTACTGCATATTTCTGGACAAACGAAGTCGTTATTATGCCATAGCCTATTATTACAAGGAATATGAGTGCTATTGATCCTGTTAAAATTTTTGACCTTGTGAAGCTTCCTGCCAGCGCCTTGGCAAAATTAAACAGATAGTTGATTGCCTCTCCGGACAATAAAGCAACCGGGATAGCAAAGATGATCCATGCCCGGAATGGGGATATCTTATAGACAAAAGGACCGGCATTAACAGCATAGAAGCTAAAAATCATCCAGAGCAGCACTATGACAAGATAATTATCCTTAGGATCTTCTTTCTTATAGTTGACTGCAATCAACAGTACCAGGACAAAAATAAGTATCAATAAAAAGTAAACAACAAAACTCTGATCTGACAAGAACTCTAGAAATGGGACTGAGCCTTTTTCAAGCGGCATGACATTTCTTTTTTCCACAAATTTCACATAGTTGCTTGAAAGAAAAAACAAGAATAAAGCAGCAACCACAATAAACATTATTGATATTTTCAATATATGTTTTTTTGATTTAGAATAATTTTTGTGAAGTATGGAGATTAAGGCGACAATGACAAGCAAAGACACCACAAATCCAATCCCTATAGGATTGTTTACCAGATTGGCGCCTTTAGCATAGATAAAATCAGACATCGAATATATCCTATCTGCTGTTCCTGCTATGCCGACAACACTTTGATCGCCTGTAAAACTGTATGCCAAGCCGCTCAGGCCGCCATAATTCAGGGTCATGGGCAGCCACCACAAACCAAAAGACACCATCAAACCTATAAATCCGGCAAGAAATTCGTATCTTAAAAATTTCCTTTCAACTATTGTCTTTCCCATAAGGTATATCAAAAAAAACGAGCCGAAATAAGCACTATGGGTAGGCGAAGAAGTTACTGTTGCTGCTATGACTACCGCGCCTATGATCCACCATCTCTTATCATCTTTTATTTTCTCAACTGCATAAAATGAAACAAAAAACAAAGGCATTGTAAGGGCTATTGCCCATATAAAATGGCTTAAGTAGCCTGGAATTGCAAACAAAGCAAATGTTGAGAATAATGCTTTTTTTGAGCTGTTAGTAAAATTTTTCACGAAAAAATAAAAGAATATTATGCTTAGTGATATTATAAAAGCATTAAAAAATTTTAGAGTCCAGTAAACAGAATCATTTGTCTGGTGCAGGATTCCAAAAAGCAGATCATATGCTGGAGGATACGGGTCTATATAATTCAGGGGATTTCCAACCCCGGCAAAAACAGTTTTCTGGACAGCTACATATTTCGCACCCATCGCATGGCTCCATGAATCATCATCCTCAAGATAAGGATATGCAAAAGCTCCGGTTCCGTACATGTAAAAAGTTATAGAGAATAAAACAAGCATTATCAGAGAATAGATGCTTATAGAGAAATTTTTTTTGTCAAATAAAGCAAATTCCTTCTTCCTTAAATTTATGTATACCCTCACAGAGATGGTTATGAGGCTTGCAAGCAAAAATATTCTCCAGTCCAGTGGAATTTTTATCAGGTTGAACAAAAGTCCAAGAGTGAGCATGGCTCCAAGGCCTATTCCTATCCTCATCAGGTTTTTTTCAAGAAAATCTTTTGGCTCTTTTACCAATGAACCTAGCCCAAAGCCGAATCCCCAAGTATACAATAAAAATAAAATTATGCTTACAGCAGTCATTCATAACCCCCTTAGTGAAGAAAACAGAGCTATATAAAAAAGTTTACTTTTGGATCAGGAACTCAACATGCCATGTCAGGAATTCATTAAGAAACGGGATTTTTGCAAGATTTATTGGTGAGTGTCTTGTTGAGATGTCCTTTATTTTCAATCCGCTTTGCCTTATGAGTTTTTTCGCTTTTTTCAGGGTCATGATATAAAGCACGCCATACTCATCATGATAGGAAGAATGGCTCCTTACCTTATAGAATTTTCTTGCCAGCCTAATTGCATTCTTTTCCCCAAGATAATGGAAGGGCTTGAACTGGTGTGCGCCAACAGGACTCCAGAACGGGGGAAAGCTCAGATAGCATATTCCTCTTTTTTTCAATACCCTCTTTATCTCCAGGATCATGTCTTTTGGGTTTTTTAGATGCTCTATGATGCTTGAACAGAAAACAATATCAAAACTTTCTGCCTTAAACGGAAGGTTTGTGGCATCAGCATTGACAAATTTTTTATTTAAATGAGGCTGTTTCTTAATATCCAAGTCCAAAGAAACAACAGATGCTCCGTTCTTATCTAATGCGTAAGAATAGCCACCACGGCCGGAGCCTATATCCAGGACTTTGGCACCTTTAAATTTGATTTTTCTCTTTAATGGGTTTATCACCATCTCTGCCTGGTGCTTCTCGAAAATAAAATAGTCTTTTTCTGATTTATCCCTGTTTCTGGCAAGTTTGTAAAGCTTGATATGTTCTTTTTTCAGCATTTTTATATGATTTTGGCAATAAATCAGAAGTTAAAAAGTTTTCCTAACACAGAAAGGTATTTAAATGGCCCGGCGTTTCAGGGTGCTATGAAAATCACTGTTACTGTGCCTGCTTATAACGAGGCAAAAAGCATCGGAAGGCTGATAAAAGGGATAAAAGATGTTATGAGTAGTAACAAGTACAATTACAATGTCCTGGTTGTTGATGATGGAAGTATAGATAATACTGCCGAAGTGGCAAAAAAATCAGGAGCGATTGTATATTCTCATCCTAAAAACTATGGTTTAGCTGAAACTTTCAAGACAGAAATAAAAAAATGTTTGAAATTAAAAAGCGATGTCATAGTCCATATAGACGCTGATGGGCAGTATCTGCCTAAAGAGATCCCAAGGCTTCTTAAAGAGATAAAAAATGGATATGACCTTGTTCTTGGCAGCAGATTCAAGGGCAAAATAGAGCATATGCCACTGATAAAGAGGTTTGGAAATAAAGCATTTTCAAGGGTTGTTTCTCAGATAAGTAGGATTAAAATTTCAGATGCCCAGACGGGTTTTCGGGCATTCACAAAAGAGGTTGCAAAAGAAGTTCCAATAATTTCAAACCACACCTATACCCAGGAACAGATCATAAAGACCGTGAGAGAAAAATTCAGGATCAAAGAGGTTCCTATATACTTTGCAAAAAGAAACGGAAAAAGCAAGCTGATAAGCAATCCTTTTGAATATGCCGCAAAAGCGTGGATAAACATAATAAGGATCAACAGAGATTATGAACCATTGAAATTTTTTGGCTCTATTGGGGGCTTTATATTCGCTATTGGATTTTTGATAGGCCTTTATCTTATTTATCTGCATTTTACGTCTGGCATTGTAGGCCATTTTGCATTGATAATGCTTGATATCCTGATTTTAAGTTTTGGCCTGCAGATAATCACATTTGGATTCCTGGCAGATATGTACAGAAGATAGTATAGGGTCCAGATTAATTCTGTTCAAAGAAATCTATTGTTTTTCTTAATCCATCATTCAGGCTTACTTTTGGTTTCCAGCCCAATTTTTTCCTGGCAAGGCCTATGTCCGGGCACCTTATCTTAGGATCATCTTCCGGCAGCGGCTTAAAGATTATTTTGCTTTTGCTTTTTGTCAATTCTTTTATTGTTTCTGCAAACTCCAATATGGTATGCTCTTCAGGATTTCCAAGGTTTATTGGATCATTTATGTCCGATACCATCAATTTGTATATCCCTTCTATTAGATCTTTTATATAGCAAAAACTCCTTGTTTGTTTGCCGTCGCCATACACAGTCATAGGTTTATTACTTAAAGCCTGATTTATGAAATTTGGGACAACCCTTCCATCATCCTTGCGCATCTTTTCCCCAAACGTATTGAAGATGCGGACAATTTTCGTATCAAGCTTGTGGATCTGATGATAAGCAGTTGTTAGTGCTTCCGCAAACCTTTTTGCCTCGTCATAGCAGCCACGAGGCCCTACAGGGTTTACGTTGCCCCAGTAGGTTTCTGGCTGCGGATCCACTAATGGATCTCCATAGACTTCCGAGGTTGACGCAAGCAGGTATTTTGCTTTTTTTGCCAGAGCCAAGCCCAGCGTATTATGGGTTCCAAAGCTTCCCGCCTTCAATGTCTGGATCGGTATCTTCTGGTAGTCTATTGGACTTGCCGGAGATGCAAAATGCAAAACGTAATCCAGGTCCTGTCCAATCTCTATGTGTTTTGACACGTCATGATTTATCAGCTTAAAATTAGCATTGTTTTTCAAATGACCGATATTTTTTTTGTTTCCGGTTATGAAATTATCTATGCAAATTATGTTAAAGCCTTTTTCCAGCAAGAAATCGCATAGGTGGCTTCCGATAAAACCTGCTCCGCCGGTAATTAATATGTTTTCCACCATATGCCCTTATTTGGATTTTTCTTTCTGTGATATGAGTTTTGATGCCCTGAACAGAGAATCAAAAGTTCCTGCATCAGTCCAGAATCCTGTTACTTTAGAAAATGTCATTTCATTATTTTTTGCATAATGATTATTTACGTCTGTTATCTCCATTTCTCCCCTGCCAGAAGGTTTGAGTTTTTTGATTATATCAAAAACTTTCGAGTCATAAAGATATAGTCCGGTAACTGCATAGTTTGTCTTTGGATTTTTGGGTTTCTCTTCTATGCCAATAACTTTGTTTCCTTTGATCTCTGCCACCCCAAATCTATTTGACTCATCAGTCTCTTTAAGGAAAATTTTTGCTCCTGATTTGAAACTTTTTATTTCTTCATTGAAGCTGTCTTCAAAAATATTATCACCAAGGAGAACAGCAATGTTGTCGTTATCCGAAAAATCTTCGGCCAGACTAAGAGCCTGGGCAATGCCGCCTGCCTCATCTTGGATCTCATATGTGAAATTAGAATTGAAATTTTTTCCTGATCCTAAAAGCCTCAGGAAATGCCCTGCGTGTTCAGGACCTGAAACTATCAGGATATCCTTGACTCCTGCATTTAGTAAAATTTGCAGAGGATATAACACCATCGGTTTTGAATATACAGGGAGCAGATGTTTATTGGTCACCCTAGTCAATAATCCCAATCTACTACCAGTGCCCCCGCAAAGTAAGACTCCTTTCATTTTGAATAATAATCAGCAGTATTTTAAATCATTTTCTATTATCTTTCAGCATATTGTTTTTTGTAATATCTCTTAAAATTTCCTGTTTTGATTTTTGACCACAGCCAACTATTTTTTTCGTACCATTTTATCGTATCTTTTAATGCGTTTTCAAAATCAAATCTTGGCTTCCATCCCAATTTCCTTATTTTACTGCAGTCAATTGAATATCTTTTATCATGGCTTATCCTATCCTTGACAAATGAAATGATTTCTTCTCTTTTGCCAAGATGCTTGACAATATTTTTTGCTATTTCTAGATTGGTTTTCTCTATGTTGGATCCTACATTATAAACCTGACCAACTATACCATTATGCATGAGAAAATCAATAGCTTCGCAGTTATCAACAACATAAAGCCATTCCCTCTTGTTCAGGCCATCGCCATACAAAGGTAACTTTTCATTTTCAATCGCATTTGTTGCAAACAAGGGTATTAATTTTTCTACATGCTGGTAAGGTCCAAAATTATTAGAGCTTCTTACTATGATGGTAGGAACCTTATATGCCTTAAAATAGGATGATGCTAGCAAGTCTGCTCCAGCTTTGGATGCAGAATAAGGATTTGCTGGATTTAGTGGATTATCCTCGGTAACAGAGCCGCTTTCTATGCTCCCATAAACTTCATCAGTGGATATATGGATGAATTTTTTGATATTATTGTTCTTTGCTGCATTTAATAATGTAAAAGTGCCAAAAACATCTGTCTGCATAAATATTCCTGCTTCCATCATGCTCCTATCAACATGTGTTTCGGCAGCAAAGTGCACGACAATATCGACATCTTTCATGAGTTTAGCTACTAAGTCAGAATCGCAAATATCCCCTTTTATAAAAGTATAATTCTTGTTTGTTTCTATATCCTTCAGATTATCAGGATTTCCTGCATAAGTCAGTTTGTCCAAATTTATTATTTTGTAATCTGGATGCTTATTTAGGATAAACTTGATAAAATTAGATCCTATAAATCCTGCGCCGCCGGTTATAAGTAGTTTCATCTTCATATGAATTAGGTTAGTTCATTATCCTTGTGTCCTGAATATACCACATATATCTAACTTCCCATAAATCCAGTCCATAACGCCCCTTGGTAGCCCTATAGGCTATTTAAACATTTTCCAAATACTGTAGAAACATTTATATAACAAATTGAACATTATATCCCTATGATCCAGGGTGTGAAATTAAAAAAAATAGCAACTCATTCGGATAAAAGGGGCTACTTTAGAGAGATACTAAGAAAGGATCAAAAACTTATGAAACAGTTTGGGCAAGCATCCATTTCTTTAACCAATCCAGGTATAATAAAAGCATTCCATTGGCATAAGAGGCAGGATGATATATTCTATGTTGCAAGCGGAAAGGCACTTGTTGCACTATATGACCGGAGAAAAAATTCTAAAACCCATGGCAAAAAAATGGCCGTGCAGATGGATGAAAATTATCCTAAATTGCTTTTTATACCTAAAAAGGTTGCTCACGGTTACAAGGCTCTTGGCAAAAAACCACTGGTTATGCTCTATTTCATGAGTCATTTGTATGATAAGGAGAATCCAGATGAACAAAGGATTTCTTATGATAGTAAAGAAATAAGATTTAATTGGGCCAAATATAGATAAAGATATATCTACTGAATTTTACCGGATTATTAAAAAATTTATATATCAAATGAAAATTTTAGTGGTGGGTGCAGATGGGTTTGTAGGGGGCTACTTATTCAAGGCTATAGGGAAGAGATTTCCCACAGATGGCACATCCTTAGATGGGGGGAAATTTGAAAAACTGGATCTGTCTCAATTCGATGATACATATAAGAAATTGGAGGAAATCAGCCCGGATGTCATATGCCTGGCCGCCGGAATCACAAACCTGGATTATATTGAAGAGCACAAGCAGGAAACTGATAAGATTAACGTGCTTGGAACCAAAAACGTTGTGGATTATTGCTTGAAAAACAATCGCAAACTTATTTTTTTCTCTTCTGACTCTGTCTTTGATGGGGAAAAAGGTCCGTATTCGGAAGATGATAAAATCAATCCCAACTGTGAGTATGGCAAGCAAAAGGTTGAAGCTGAAAAGGCAATAAAAAAATTGGATGATTTTGTAATAATCAGGACAAGCAGCGTGTATGGATGGAATAAGAATAATTTTAACTTCGTCTCAAGGCTGATCGCAAGCCTGGAAGATGGCAAAAGCTTCAAGGCGCCAGATGACCAATTCTATACTCCTACCCATATTGTGGATCTTGCAAAAGCCACCCTCCACACCATAAAGGAAAAAATCAACGGCATATATAATGTGGCCGGCCCTGACTTCCTGAGCCGGTATGATATAGGACTTAGAGTGTGTGAAGTATTTGGATTCGAAAAAAATCTTGTAGTCAGGGTAAAAACCTCAGAACTGAACCAGAAAGCAAAAAGGCCCGAGCGAGGCGGATTGAAAAACACTAAAGCAGTAAAAGAATTAGGGATAAAGATATCAGGAATAAAAGAAGGCCTTAAAGACATGATGGATTCCAGAAACATAAAATAATTGATTTTCAAAACTTTTATAAAGCGAAGTGCTACCCTCGATTACAAAATCATGAGGTAATTATGTGGAACAACAAAAAAGTATCTGTTATTTTTCCGACGTATAATGAGAAAGACTCTATTTATGCTTCTATAAAAGATTTTTTCAGCGATGGGCTTGTTGATGAGATAGTTGTTGTCAACAATAATGCAGCTGAAGGGACTTCAGAAGAGGTCAAAAAGACCAAAGCCCGGGAAGTCTTTGAGAAAAAGCAGGGCTATGGCTATGCCATCAGAAAGGGATTGAAAGAAGCAAAAGGCGATCTGTTGATAATTGCGGAGCCTGATGGGACTTTTTTCGGCAATGATGTGAAAAAACTTTTGGTTTATTCTGATGATGTCGGAGTGGTTTTTTCGACAAGAACAACTAAAAACATGATATGGAAAGGCGCAAATATGGATTCCTTCCTCAGATGGGGAAACTGGGCAATAGCCAAGTTATTAGAAGTGCTGTTCAACACCACCATCCTCACGGACATGGGCGGATCCATGACTTTGCTAAGTAGAGATTCCCTCAACAAGATACAAAAACATTTTAGAGTAGGCCGTGAGCACTTTGGCCCGGAAATGATACTTTTGGTCGTATTAAAAAAGATAAAATTCGTAGAGATTCCCATCAATTACCAGAAAAGAATTGGAAAATCTTCCGTGACCGGAAGCCGATTCAAGGCATTTATACTGGGACTGCAGATGATTTACATCATCATCTACTACCGGATCATCAGCTGGCTGGGGTTCATAAGATGATAAAATTAGGCACTGATTTTAGGATTGGGATGATTATTGATGCATGTAAGGCTGATATAAATAAAAAAACAAAAGTTTTGGACATAGGAGCAGGAAATGGCTATGTATCCCACATCATCCAAAAAAAGTTTGGATGTAATATATATTGTGCTGATATATTAAAATACCTGGAATACAATTTTCCGTTTTCTTTGATAAAAGATAATAAAATCCAGTTCAAGAATAAATCTTTTGACGTTGCGATAATCAACGATACTCTGCATCATATGCCAAAAAATATCCAGATAGCGATGATCAAGGAAGCTACAAGGGTTGCTAAAAAAGTCTTGATTTTTGAGACAAAAAGGACAATTACTGCGATGGTTCTTGACAACATAATGAGCAGGATCCACCATATCATGATGCCCGTCCCATGCACCCATAAGAATAGCAGCCAATGGAGGAAGTTCTTTTTTGACCTGGGTTTGAAGTATGAAGAGAAAGCTATCGAAAGGAAATGGTATTATCCCCTTAATCATCTTTTTTTTGTTGTAAGGTCCTGATATTGTTTCAATCAAAAGGTTTTTATTTCTTGTTGTAATCCTGATAAATTATGGACAGGAAAAAATTGTTTAAATTTCTTAATAGACATGAGAAATATATTGTTACTTTAATCTTACTCACATTGCTTGTAGTCTCGGCAAACAGCATTATCAATAAATCAGTCACCTGGGACGAAAGATGCTACATAGGGCTGGGAAACTATTATCTCAAGACCGGAAACTATAATATTGACGGTTTCATATATCATGGCTCGTTATCTTATTACCTGAACAGCATTTTTCTGGTGCCTTTGAATCTGGAGACTGATGCGTGGGACAAAGACCGGTGCTGGGACATCAGCAACGATATTATCTTTAATTCGGACCAGGATCCCAAAAAAATAGTCTTTTTATCCAGGCTTCCCTTCATATTCATTTCCCTGCTTTTAGGATTCTATGTGTTTAAATGGGCTAAAGAGCTATATGGAGGTGCTGCTGGATTATTTTCATTAACACTATATGCTTTCAGCCCGGGCATCATTGCCAACAGCAGGTTTGCAATGACTGATTTTCCATCTATCACATTTATGTTTATTGCCCTTTATTATTTCTGGAGATCCATCAAAAATGATAAAAATAAATATATGATTTATGCAGGGATTTTTGTGGGTTTATCATTGCTTTCTAAATTTAGCGGCATCTTTATTTTTCCGATTATCTTTTTATTGAGTCTCACAAAAAATAAAACTCTCTTAATAAAAAGGATCATAAGAATCATACAAATTGGAGTGATAGCCTCTTTGATTATCTTTATAGGATATAGCTTTAGTTTAGGGACTATCTCTTCCAGCCTTCCCGACCATTACAATACCCGAGTAAATGAGATTATAGATGATAATTTCCAGGGCAGCCTGCTGAAGGGAGTTGCTACTTTCACTTATGATAAGATGATTTTTCCAGCACCGACATATTTGGCGATGGTTGGTGATGTGATTTATTCTTCTGTTGGAGGCAGAAAGGGTTATTTGCTAGGCCAAGTCACCCCCAATGGAGAAAAACCAATATATTACTTTATTGTTGTTTTTCTTGTTAAATCCACCCTTGGTTTTCTTATTTTATTGCTGCTTTCATTTATTTACTTCAAGAATGGGAAAAAGAGTGTTATTGATGAACTCTTCTTACTGGTGCCGGCAATTTCTACCCTTATTATTCTCTCCTTTAATCAATTTAGCTTTGATTTGAGGCATATTCTTTTGATCTATCCTTTGCTTTTTGTTTTTGTGGGTAAGCTGGTAAATGTAAAAAGTAAGCGTCAAAACTTATTTTACATATCGATAGTGCTTCTTTTGGCATTCCATGTAATTTCAAGCCTAAGTGTTTATCCCAATTATGTAGCGTATTTTAATGAGATAGTAAGTCCTGACAATGGCCATGAAGTGCTATTAGGCTTTAACATTGATACCGGTGCCGAACTCATAAATCTCAAAATATATATGGATGAGAATGACATTGATTCTTTATACCTAAGCTATCATGGCGGTGTGAATCCAAAAAACTATGGGATTGATTTCGAATATTTGCCCAGCACTCATTTCCAATATTGGGTTCCAGAATACCTGCACTTTAAAAAAGATTTTAGTGATGTTCAGGAAGATTGCAGTGCAAAACAGGGATTGATTGCGATTAGTGTCTCAAACTTAAAAGGAAGATATCTCAATAATGTTAGTTGCTATTCGTGGCTTGAAGATCATGAACCGATTGAAAGGATAGGCTATTCTATTTTTATCTACAATATCACTGATGAAAGTTCAACAATCAACCAAGAATAGAGAATTCAAGTGGGTAAAAGAATGGTTCGTTGATATGTTAATGCATGCAAATACTTAAAAACAAGAGTTGTTTCTTCTCTAAAAATGAAAATACTGGTTTTTACAAGCAGATATACTGCAGGAAGGGATATAATAGATGAGGATTTCGGCAGGCAGGTAAGGATTTTTGAGCAGTTAGTGAAATTAGGGCATAGTATAGACTTTTTTTGTGCTGACTACCTAAAACTTGAAAATAAGGATGTGAAGCTTCATGGGATCAATGTTTTTATACGGCCTTTCAAACCGGCAAAAATTTTAGATTTGATCTCAAAATTTAAAAAAACTATAGAAAAAAACAATTATGATTGGATTGTAGCTACCTCTGACCCTTTATGGGGTGTCTTCGGATATTTTCTTGCCAAGAAATTTAAGATTAAATTCATGTATGATGTCCAGGATAATTATCTTCTCTATAAGAGCTATAAGATACCTTTTTTTGGGATATTTGAAAGGCACGTAACGAGAAATTCAGATCTAGTCATGTGCGCGAGCAACAATCTGACAGACAAAGTGAAAAAAATAAGAAGGAAAAAGATAGTTACAATATCAAACGGCGTTGACACCAAGATTTTCAAGCCTTTAAGCAAAACAATCTCTAGAAAAAAATTAAATCTCCCTTCAAATGCAAAGATAATCTCCTATATCGGGACTGTTCAAAGATTGCAGGGCGTGGATATCTTGATGGACACTTTTGAAGAATTGAGGAAGGAAATGAAAGATGCGAAGCTGCTCATAGTGGGAAAGATCGGGACTTTTGCGAAAGAAAATTTTGATTTTGACAAAGAAGGGATTATATATTTGGGATCATTGCCCCATAAAAAAGTTATTTATGCCATCAATGCCTCTGATGTCATAGTAATGCCATACCCTAACAATACTTTTACAGAATTCATGTTTGCACCATATAAGCTCATGGAATTCATGGCCTGTAATAAACCGCTTATAATAACTGATGCCGGAGAGATGAAAAAACACATAAAAAACAAAAAAATGATTGCAAAAGCAGGGGATGTCAAAGACCTGAAAGAAAAAATAAAATACGCCTTAAAATTAAAGAAAATGAACTTAAGGAAAAAGGCCATGGAATTCGACTGGAAGAATCTTGCATCAAAATTAAACAAAACTTTAGAGGATATATAATTTAAAAAATAAAACTATATATTACTAAATCATAACCTTTATAAGCTGTATTTGAGTTCTTAGAAGTGATTTTAATGGTAAATGTAGGCATTATAGGCGGTGGTTATTGGGGTCCTAATTTAATAAGGAACTTCAATGAGATTGAAGGATGTAAGGTAATTTGGTGCGCTGATCTTAAGGATGAACGGCTTGAGCATATCAAAGGGCTTTATCCCAATATTAAAACCACAAAAAACCACATGGATATAATTGAAGATAAGGATATAGATGCAGTTATAATTGCAACTCCTGTTTCTGCTCATTATGAGCTGGGAAAAACCGCTTTACAAAATGATAAGCATGTGTTGATCGAGAAGCCATTGACTGATAATTCTGAACATGCAGAAGAATTGATAAAAATCGCCAAAGAAAATAAGAAAGTGCTGATGGTAGACCATACTTTTGAATATACGTCTGCTGTAAATAAGATAAAAGAAACATTGGATAAAGATGAGCTTGGGAAGATATTCACAATAGACATGATCCGGGTTAATTTGGGCCTTTTCCAAAAAGACATTAATGTTGTCTGGGATCTTGCACCTCATGATATTTCCATCCTGATTTTTTTACTTGATAAAAATCCAATTAGCGCAAAAGCCGAGGGGATGAATTATATTTTAGAGGGTATAGAGGATGATGTCCACATCACATTAAAATTCGAAGATAATGTAGTTGCGCATATGCATGTTTCCTGGCTAGATCCTTTAAAGATCAGGAAAACAACGATTGTAGGTAATAAAAAAATGCTGGTCTATGACGACACTGAACCCACTGAAAAAGTAAAGATCTTTGATAAAGGCGTTAATTTGGAAAGGAATAAGCTCCCTAAAGCAGGTTATTATGACACATGGGAAGAATTTAATCTTGTATATAAGGAAGGAGAGATAGAAGCTTTAAAACTGGAGAAACAAGAGCCATTAAGGGTCATGTGCACACATTTTATAGGTTGTATCAATAATAATAAAACTCCTATCAGTGATGGAAACTCTGGTTTGAGGGTTGTAAAAGTCATAGAGGCCATACAGAAATCTCTAAAAAACAATGGCAAGGAGATATTTCTTGGCCAAGGATAAATTATTTAAATTGACCTGAATAACAAAAATTAAAATGGAAAATAAAATTGTAGAGAATGCAAAACTTGGAAAAAATGTAAAGATATACAATTTCACGAATATTTACGGCTGTGAAATAGGAGACAATACTAAGATTGGAAGCTATGTTGAGATAAGGGAAAATGTAAAGATAGGCAAAAACTGCAAGATACAGGCTTTTGCATTCCTGCCCCAGGGCGTTATTCTGGAAGATGAGGTTTTTGTAGGGCCTCATGCCTGCTTTGTAAATGATAAGATTCCAAGAGCTACTGTTGATGGAAAATTAAAGGAGATTGGCGGTGATTGGAAACCCATGACTACAACAGTCAAAAAAGGCGCTTCAATTGGAGAGAATGCTACAATTCTTGGAGGCATAACAATTGGAGAGAATTCAATTGTGGGAGCAGGAGCTGTTGTGACAAAAGATGTCCCTCCTAACGTGATTGTTGCTGGAAATCCGGCAAAATTTTTGAAAAATATTAACGAGTAAAATGCAGATCCCATTAGTAGACCTAAAAGCCCAGTATTTGAACATCAGGCAAGAGATCGATACAGCAATTAAAGAAGTATTTGACAATACAGCCTTTATTCTTGGGGAAAAAGTAGAAGATTTTGAAAAAAAGTTTGCTGATTTGTGTGGTACAAAGTATTGTGTCGGCGTAAACAGCGGGACTTCTGCGTTGAGGATCGCGTTGCTTGCTTTAGGAGTTAAGCCAGGAGACGAGATAATCACCACGCCTTTTACTTTCATAGCCACAACTGAGGCCATATCCCATATTGGTGCTATTCCTGTTTTTGTGGACATTGATGATAAAACATTCACCATAGATCCAAAAAAAATAGAAGAAAAAATTACAGGTAAGACAAAAGCAATCATCCCTGTGCATTTATTTGGGCAGTGTGCCGACATGGATCCAATACTGGAAATTGCAAGAAAGCACAATATAAGGGTAATAGAAGATGCTGCCCAAGCGCATAATGCTTCATACAAAGGAAAAAAAGCAGGGTCAATGGGATTTGCAAGCTGTTTTTCCTTTTATCCTGGGAAAAACCTTGGTGCGTATGGAGAAGCAGGCGCTATCTGCACAAATGATGAGGAATTTGCAAAAAAATCGATATTATTAAGGCAGCATGGAGAGATAAAAAGATATTATCATGACATAATTGGGGACAACTGCAGAATGGAAGGAATCCAAGGAGCGGTTCTTGGAGTAAAGATAAAATATATTGAAGAATGGAATGAAAAAAGAAGAAGCAATGCTAAAAAATACAATGAGCTCCTTGAAAAATTTAACCTTACCTGTCCTTTCGAAGCTGGATATGCCAAGCATATATATCACCTCTACACCATAAGGATAGAAAATAGGGATGAATTGAGGGATTTTTTAGGTGAAAAAGGAATCTCTACCGGGATACACTATCCAATACCGATACACCTCCAAAAAGCCTATGAGTCTCTTGGGTTAAAGGAAGGATCATTTCCAGTTTCTGAAAAAGTTGCAAATGAGATACTATCATTGCCTATGTTTCCTGAACTTACTGAAGAACAGATACAATATATAGCTTCATCTATCAGAGAATTTCTGGAAAAATAAAATGCCAAGTTTATTTATCAAAACAATAACCAGGATTTTGTCAACAAATCTTTTTGCAAAGCTTCTTTTTGGTGTTGATTGCAGCAAAAGCAAAATAAAATACCAGATAGGATTTTCCACAATATTGATGAAAAAGGCTTTGAAAAAATATATCAAAAATGGTTACAAGGTACTTGATATGGGTACAGGCCCTGTTGCAATCCACGGCATTTGGATTAAAAAGAATTTTGATGTGGATTTGGTTTCAACTGAAATTGATGATGCTTACGTTGATAATGCAAAGAGAATTATGGAGAATAATAATGTCAGATTCGATATAATAAAAAATGATTTATTCAAAGGTTTGGAGAAAGATTTTGATTGGGTCATATTTAATCCCCCTTTCAGAAATAGAGAGGATCGAGAAGGATACAAATTATTTTCAAGATTCTTAAAAGAAGCCTCAAAAAATTTAAGGCTTATGGTTGTTGTAAATGCTGCTTATGTCAACCAGAAAAAGATTGAGAGCATTATAAAAAACAGGGATTATAGCATAAATTATATTGTGACTGCATTTCTTAATCCTTCTAAAGTCTACATTATAAAAAGAAACTAAGAGATCAATATGCTCTTTGCGTCTGAAGGAACATCATATATTATTGTATTTTTTCCAATAAGGGTATATTTTAAGTCAAAATAGTTTTTATTGTCTATAGTAAACTGCATCTTATTGATTTTTATATCTGTATGCTGGATCAAGGTTATTTCCGTAGAAAGATGTTTTGGTAATTTGTTCTTTATTTCTATTAAGAACTTGTTCCCTTGTTTTTTTACCCTGCTGAGAGTCATATTCTCCCTTGCCTTGTAATATCTGATTATTTCGTCAGCATCGGCAAACCACACATCATTGTATTTATCGAAAAATCTCAGAGTTTCGGTAATATAACCTGGGCATTCTATTCCATATTCAGGAACGTGGCCAGATATCTGCATATAATCTGAGGAATTTTTGTATCTTTGAATGAATTCCTCTTTTATTTTTTTGTAGTTTTCTTTATCAAATAACTCCCCGACACATACCCCCCAAAAAAGCTTTGTTGGAAGAAAGAAATCTAGAGGGGCATTGGGTATTGGCCATTCCCTTATCCATTCTACACTATTTGAAGCTGAAAAAATTGTTTTCTCTTTTGTTGTATTTTTCCCGGGAATCCCATAAGGAGAAGTCCATGAAATAACATGGGATAATGGAACTTTATTCATCCATTTGTTGATCCATGTTGATTCTGATTTCTTTATCTCATCTTTTATTGAACTTGAGTCAAGCTTGTAAAGCATGGGATGGGAATTTGTATGCAGCAGATATGATAAATTTTCTTTATTGAATTTTTCTCTCAAAGGTTTCCCAATACCTACAAGGCAGAATAAAGTGCTGAGAATAGTAGATAAAAAGGGTGCTTTTTTGATATAAAAAATTTTATCACCAATAAAGCAAAAGCGATGGTAATTGATATTGAATTTATTTCTCGTCGATATGGCAATCTGAACCCATCTTGGAATTTTTCCTTTTGCCCTGTAAAGATAATCATTTATTTTGGCGTCATCGGTAATCGCATTTAATGCCATTTTCTTGTTGCCTTTCCATCTTGTGATGTATGCATTTGAAACTTCTTCAGAACTTAAATGCAGGATGCTCCTTATTTTAGGGGGATATGAAAAAACACGCGCAATATCCTCAATATTATTTTTTTCTCCGAAATATATCCCCATTTTCCAGTAAGCCCTCAAAGAATGCGCTGGAAAAAAACCTTGAGGCTTCCCTGTAATTTCTATTTTATCTGCTGCCCAGTAAGGTTTTCCCGGATTTGACATAGAATGCCAGGATGCTCCGAAAAAATTCTCTCCTTTTTCTATATGTATTCCATCATTTGGCAGCGCCAGATGAGGGCATAGTGCAAACATCGCTTTATTGTCATTAAAATAAGAATAAAATGGCTGCTTTAAAGTAGCTATTTTTGATTTATCTGTTTTGTTGATAATGGAAGAATTTGCAAACAGTTTTTTATTGAAATTTTCTAACCTATACCACAAAGATGGATCCAGATAACCTGCCTTATTTCCATCTAGGTCTGTTGCTTGATCGTATTTTAATTCTATCTCCACTTTGGACATCATGTTCTTTGCATCAGAACTCCAGAAAAAATATTTCATTTCAAATGGAAGATATCCCTGTTTTTTGCTCATATCTCCTTCTACTTTTAATTTGCCTTCAATCTTGATTATCTTAAGTATATTGGAATCAGAAATTATGCTGAATTTGACCTGTTCTGCATCTTTCTGTGAAAAAATAGCGCCGCCTGAAGCAGCCAGATGCAAAGGCCCGTATTCCTGGTTTTTTATGTTTATTTTTTCTATTGAATATCCTTTTTTCTCAAATTTGATGGAAGTATTTGCCGTCGATAAAACAAGATTTTTATCATCTTCCATAGATATAGTTTTTCTGGGATTGACCTTTTTTACCAATCTGCTTCCCAAACTGTATTGAACTCTTATATATTTTACATTATCTCTGTTGATAATCATTGCCAGATGATTCTCTTTTGTGTTTTCTTTATATGAGAATTTCTTAACGGAATTTTTTATATCTATTAGATCGAACAACAATCGGTTGTTGTTATTGTCTAAAACCTGGATGCTCCCAAAATCAGTATCAGAAGGGAATTTCAATTCATCAAAACTTACCAATATCAAAGAATTTTTATTTAGAGGATAGATGTTCAGTATTATTGATTCTTTTTTCATTTTATCTTTTCAAATAATTCGTTGAATTTTTTGCTAACTAGTTTCCATGAGTATATCTTTTCTATATGCTTCAACCCATTTGAAGCTAATTTTTCTCTTTTTGTTTTGTTTGACATTAATTTTAGTATAGTATCTGCCAACTGCATTGGATTCTTCTGCCTTACGAGCATTCCAGTCTGATCATGTTTTATTATGTCCGGAATCCCCCCAACATTACTTCCAATTACACAGGTTCCTGATGCCAGAGCTTCGAGAAAAACAACACCAAGCCCTTCCGTATCTCCGTTTTTTGTAACTATTGATGGCCCTACAAACAGGTCAGCAGTGGCATAAAATTTCGGAAGATTTTTGTTTTCTACTCTTCCTGCAAAGCTTATATTCTTTTCGAGTTTTAGTTCTTTTACTAGTCTCTCTAAACTTTCTTTTTCAGGACCATATCCTATGATTATAAGTTTTGCTTCTGGTAGTTTTTTGATTACATGTTCCATAGACATTACAAGATACTCTATTCCCTTTTTCTCTGCCAATCTTCCAGCAGCCAGGATGAATTCTTTCTTTATTCCGTATTTTTTTCTTAGATTATTATCTTTATTCCTTTGATTAAAAATGCTTAAATCAACTCCCATGGGGATTATACTTATGTCTTTTTTACCTGATATCTCCTTTAATTTGTTTTTTGTGAAAGTGCTGTTGGCAGTACAATAATCGGAGTTTTTTACAGCCAGATAAGAAAGAAACCTGAAAAATGATGATTTTAACGGAAAAACATCTCCAGCATGAGCCGTCACAATATATTTTACTTTGAAGATTTTTTTGCATAAATATGCTATAAAGCCCTGGGGCAATATCCAATGGGCATGTATGACATTAATTTTCTCTTTTTTGATTAATTTTGCTGTATTTATAAATTCAAATAAAAAAAGCAGAGGCAGCTGAAGATATGTAATCTTATACCTCTTAAGATTTCCAAAAATTCCCCCTTCATAGCAGAGCTTTTGTAATTTTTTGGGTAAGAAATAAACAAACCTATGGATATTTACTTTGTCCATTACTTCAAATTTTTTGGCCTTGTAAAAATGAGGGACTAAAGCAGTTACTTTATTCCCATAACCTGCCAGAAGTTTGCCCAATATGAAGACAAAATTAGGCTCTGTATCGTTCTTCCATCTGGGAAAAGTAGTTGCAGTAACTAAAATTCTTTTATTTGACATCAACCTATAGAGAAGCCCTTTTATTTAAAAAGGTTGTTAAGTCTAAGAAGCTAATACATTTCTTAATTTTCTATAAATTTTGAGTTCTGGTGCGAATGAAAAAAGCCCGTGCTTCCATCTGAACTCAAGCCATTTCATGATTATAGAATAAGGGATCTTATTGTACTTTGGGAAAAGGTACTTAAACCAGTCTGAATTCAAATAAGATATATCCTGGATATCATCCAGATATTTCCTGTCTACTTCACATAAACTGATATCAACTAACTTGCTGCCCCAATAAAACTTTGACCATTCTTCAAAAGTTTTAGGAGGCTTAAAGCCGTGTTTTATGGCAAGTTCGTATAGTGGCGTGCCAGGATAAGGAGTGTAGACGCTTAATCCATGAACCTGGGCTCTTGGATTTTCTTCCTTAAGCCTTACTATCATCCTGCAAGTCGTATCTATCTCTTTTTTGGTCTCTGTAGGAAATCCCATCATAAAACTGTAGATGGGAGATATGTCATATTTTTTTGTGTCCTTATTCAGGTCATAAACCTGCTCAACAGTATTAGGCTTGTCTATCATCTTCAGGATCCTCGGGCTTGCACTCTCTATCCCAAACCTAAAAGAGGAACAGCCCGATTTCACGATTTTATCTTTGATTTCTTTTGACATCTTAGAGTATGAAAAAACTGTAATACCGGAAGAAGTCCACTTTACATCCATGTTTTCTTTCATCATCATATCTGCAACATCCTCAACCCTCTTTAGGTTTACAAAATAATTATCATCATGGACCCATATTCCATCAACATTAAAATCATCTACGACCTGCTTAAACGATTCAAAAGTCTTTTTGGCAGGCATTCCCCTCCAATACATCCTGTTGAAGAAAAGATTATAGCAAAAAGCGCATTTGTGCGGGCAGCCTCTGCTCGTTACACCAATATCGAGCATTCTTTTTACTTCCCCGTCAAACATCATCTCCCCATTATTGATATATTTTTCCACATCTACAAGATGCCAGGGTGTCGGATTTATTTCAGCAAGATCCATCAATTTTTCATCAGGAGTATGTATTTTTTTACCGTTTTCTTTGAAAGATATGCTATTGATCTTCTTTAGATCTTCTTTATTCTTTAATGTGTTGACCAATTTTTTGAAATTGGTGTCCCCTTCTCCCCTAACGATTATATCTACAAATTCATTGTCCAAAGTCTGGTCTGCAAGCATGCTTGCGTGAACTCCACCCCACACAAGAGGGATTGAATTACCTGCTAAGGATCTTATATATTCTGCAGTTTCTAATGCATATTTAATAGGCAAACCAGTCATTGCAGATATTGCAATGCAGGTAGGCTGTTGGTTTACATAGCTCTTGAGTTTGTTTTTCCACTCCGGATCTATTCTTTGGTCTATGATTTTTACATTATAATCATCAAGAAGACCAGCTGCTATAGTCATTAGACTATGCGGCGGTGAAAAGGCGGTTTTTCCAGTTTCTCCGCTGGATGGATAAATTAACACAACATTAGCACTTTCTGACATGAATTTTACCTCCACAAACTAAGGATTTACAATTAAAGTTTTATATTTAAACCTTCCTATTAATTAATTATATTTAATATGCAAAAATAAAGTTAAAAAATGCCCAGCCTGTCTACTATTTTTTCGCCATAATAACGGATTATGCTTATGCGCGAAAATCTCCATGCTATATATCCCAATGGTTTTCCAAAAATGTTTTGAAGTGTCCATTTTTCAGCTTCTTCTGTGCAGATTTTATATGCTTTCATGCGCTCTTCTTTAGTAAAGTCATCAGTTTCGTATACAATTCCTGCTGCATCCTCTTCTGTTGTCTTAAGCGTCCCTAATGTTTGTGATGCTTCTGTATGGGATTTTTCGATGTCCATTACCGGTTTAGCATTTTCCTGGACCCATTTATATAACTCAGTTTTGGGCATCGGGACAGCATGACTGTAACGCGGCATATCAATTCCTGTTTTTTTGAAAAATTCTATGCTGTCTACTTCTTTTTGGTATGTTGATCCTGGCAACCCTATAATGAAGAATCCTTTTACTTTTATTTTGGCTTCTTTGCATATTTTAATCGCTTCTTCAATCTTGGCTATCCTGGATGGCTTATGTATATTTGCCAGCACATCATCGTGCACATTTTCAATTCCAATGGACACCATATTGCATCCTGCTTCTTTCATTTTAATCATCATTTCCCTATTTACAGAATTAGCTGTCAAACCCTGGCCAACAATCCACCTAATTTTAAGTTTTCTGCTGATTATCTCATTACATATCTCAATTACTCTGTCTTTTAACAGTCCAAAATTATCATCCAGAATCTGAAAATTGTCAACTCCTAAGGTCTTATAGATGTGCTCCAGTTCATCAACAACCGCTTTTGGAGATCTGGACCTATATTTTACAAATATAGATGGGATTGTGCAAAAAATACACTTATGCGGGCATCCTCTTGCTGTCATGATTGGGAGCTGGATTTTCTTGATATTCCTGGAATAATCACTAAGATCAAACAGATGCCATGCCGGTATCGGGATGTCATCTATATTGTCCCTTATCTCCCTTTCATTTATTGTTATTTTTCCGCCTTCCTTGTAACCTAACCCTGGTATATTTTTCCATTCCTTGTTTTTTTCAAATTTGTCAAGAAATTCAGTTAAAACAAAGTCTCCGTCCCCCTTAACTACAAAATCAACATTAGATTTTGGCAATATGGATTCTGATAGAGTTGTGACTTCTGGGCCTCCGGCAATTATTATTGTCTTAGGATTATGTGATTTTGCTTCTTCCATTATGCTAAAAGCATGTTTTAATGTCAAAGATGCCAAACTAATGCAGATAACATCAGGATTAAATTCATCAAGAAGATTTTTAAAATGCTTCTCTACTTTTTTTATTCTTAAATCTGCTATTTTTACTTCGTGATTGGCTTTTTCAAGTGCAGCCCCTAAATAAGCCTGAGCCAATAAAGGCCTTTTCGGAGCATAGTTTTCGAAAGTATCTTTTGGTTGAATTAGTAAAACTTTCATAGACTAAAAGGTGCTCAATATTGTATAAAAAACTTTCCATTGATTAACAATAGTGAATATACAATAAACAAAATATTTAAATGGATATTTGCTCCCCTTGAAACAATGAATAATATCAGGAGAATTGCTGTAAATACGCTATCTTTAAGCATATCTGAGATAGTTGTGAAAATAGCCCAATTCTTTATTTTTGTGTTTGTAGCGAGGCAGTTAGGCAATGTAATTTTCGGAAGATTTAGCTTTGCCTATTCATTTTCAGTTATAGCAATTGTGTTTGTCGACATAGGAATAAACTACATGCTTGTCAGGGAGATATCAAGAAAGAAGGAATTATTAAATAAATTTATCGGTAACTCTTTCGTAATAAAAACCGTTTTAGGCATAATTGTTTTTATTTTAACAAATATTATCCTAAATAGCTTGAACTACCCTGCTGAAACCAGAATTTTAGCATATTTGCTTTTATTATATATGTTTCTGCGCTCAAATACTGAACTTCTGTTTTCTATTTTCAAGGCATTTGAAAAGATGCATTATGAGGCATTGATAAGGAGTCTCGGGCTTGTTTCCATACTGATATTTGGATTGATGAGCCTGGTGTTTTTAAAAGATATAATTTTCCTGGCAATTGCATTTGTAATTGTGCAATTGTTGGTATTTCTTGTGACTTTTGCGCTTGTTATAATAAAATTCAAGGGATTTAGTCTGGAATTTGACCTTAAATTCATTAAAAAAATAATAATGCTTTCATCTCCATTCACTTTATCTTTAATTTTCGCTGCGATTTATTTCCACATTGACAATGTTATGCTTTCATTGATGAAAGGAGATATTCCGGTAGGGATATACAGTGCTGCCTACAACATAACATTGGCCCTGCTATTCATACCCAGCATGTACACTTTTGCGATATACCCTATCCTCTCAAGAGACTATGAAAAGCAAAAGAAGAAAGTTGCGTTCATATATGAGAGATCGTTCAAGTACCTATACATATTGGGACTGCCAATAAGCGTAGGACTTTACATCATAGCACAAAACATAATCTTTTTTATCTATGGGCAGGATTACTCTTCTTCGATAATTGCGCTGAAGATCCTGGCAGGGTTCTTACTGTTCAAATTTGTCGGGTTTTTAACCGGAATTTTGCTTTCTTCCATCAATAAGCAAAAATTCAGGATGTACGGCCAGGGCATAGCTGCCTTGTCTAACCTTGTATTAAATTTTGTGCTAATACCCAGATACAGCTTTGTAGGTGCTGGAATTGCGACTCTTGCAAGCGAGATCATATTATTTGCCATTACTTTCTTCTTTGTTTCAAAGCATTTCCATATCTTCAATGTGTTCAAAATTTTATACAAGCCTTTAATTTCGGCTGCGATAATGGCCTTAGTTATAATTTTTTTAGACATAAATATCTTTTTGCTTATAATTATTGGTGGTATTATATACTTCATTGTTTTGTATCTGTTGAAAGCTTTTGATGAGAGAGATTATCAATTGATGGGGAGTCTTGCAAGATTCAGGTAATATGGGAAAAAGATCGAAATTATACATGGATAGGAAATCTCTTATTTTAGATTGTATAAAAAATAAGAAAAATATCAAAGAAGAAGTAGTCGTAAGTTTTATGCAGGAAGAACTGCACGAGATTCTTTATTCTTATATCAATGGGGGTTTTTCCAATAAAGGCTTTGTCTTTTACCCATTGGTGAAGGATTTATCGAGGAAAAATATCAATAAAATTGATGATTTAAGAATTATTGCTGCATTTTTGAGTAAGAATGGCCATAATTTTAACAATACTTTGAGCATATTTGAGAATAATAAGCCAAATGGAAAGACCGCACCAGCATTTATATCTGCTTTTTACATGGATTTTTCCAATATAAAAAAGGCAAAGGCAAAAAAAAAGGAAATAAAATCCAATAAACTGGATTTTAACAAATTTGAAAAAAAAGATATGGAATATTTAAGGCCTGTATCTGAACTAAATAGATTTGCTTTGAAAGAATTGAAAGAATATTTGCTGGAGTTCTATGTGCATGGAAGCATAGCCACAAGGGATTATATAAAAGGGTGGAGTGACTTAGATACATTGATCATCATAAACAAAAATACTCTAAATGATCCTAAAAAACTTGCTAAACTGAGGGATCTCCTATACAAATCCAAAAAATATTTTTATAAAATTGATGCCTTGCATCACCATGGTCATATGGTCATAACAGAATACGACCTTGAATATTACTGCGAGACTTTTTTTCCTTTAGAGCTGTTCAAATTTTCCAAGTCTATTTTTGGGGAAAGATACATCAATTTCAAGATTAGGAAAAATAAAATAGAGAATATAGAACGTTTTTATTCCTTTGTAAATTATTTTAAAAATTTATACTTAAACAAAAAATTCAATATGGGCAGCTATGAACTTAAGTTCTTTTTCCATGCAGTCACTTTGTTCCCTACGATGTACCTCCAGGCTAAGGGAATCAATGTATACAAAAAATTCTCATTTGACCTGGCAAAAAAAGACTTTGGCAAAAAACTGTGGAAGCCTATAGGCACTGTAGAGATGATAAGAAGGAGATGGAAAACTCCACATAAAATTAGGTTTGTAAATCTAATTTCGAGTGTTAATCCTTTGCTGGCATATCAATTAAACTCAAAATACTGGGATATGTTCCATAACATAAGTAGATTAAATGACATAAATATTGAAGAGCTTGCAGCAGAAATGCACGCATTAGCTTCAAATGCCTGGGATAAAATAAAAGTTTAATTATTCTTTCTTAGAATTCCCCTTAGATAATATAGCATAATGCGAAAAGCGGAGCTGCTTGTGATTACTACAAACAACAGGATCAGATTGTTCTTGAATCCTTTTTCTGTCTTATACCCCAATGGAAAAAAGCAAGGATAATGGGAATGCTTAAGCTCATTTGCGTACTCTACCTGATCGTTCAGAATACGGATTCTTTTTTTAAGCACAGGATCCATATTATTCTGAAAGCATTTGATGTTAAGTCTTTTTCTTATGTAGCTGCTCAGCCTGCCATTCAAGCTTGAATATGCACATAATTGATTCAAAAGACTTATCGGCAAGATAGAATAAAAATTCTTGTATCTCAGGAAGTGGTTCAGCATTTCGCTTATTGCCTTGTCTTCGTCCCAATTTTCTGAAAATGTTATCCTATTTTTTGTGCCCTTGAATATGACATTTTTTCTTTTTGCTTTAAGGATCTTATTTTTAGGCAAGAATTTATCGAATTCCTTAACAAAATCCGTGGATATATAAATGGACTCTTTTAATGCATCCAGAAGCTTTATTTGCAACAGGTTCTTATCCATTTCAAAGCAATTTTTTCTCAGATAATCTATTTTTTTGGAAAAATCCTTCCAGATTGCCTTTTCTTTTCCAGTGATGTCCTTAAAAATACTGAAACTATGGTTGAATGCATTGAGCCTCATCAGGGCCATCCTTATGTCAATTTTTCTTGAAAGAAGATTATAGAGATGATCCACCGGAAAATGCCTCAAAATAACATCTGTTGTTAGGTAAGTCTTGATTTTTTTCAAATCAGATTTTGAAGGGTTATGGATTTCAATATCCTTTCCGTATATTTTTATAAAGTTTGAGTTTGGGTAGATGTAGTTTATATTCTTCATTATGTTTTCAGTGATAATGAAAAAAGGGTGAAAAATCAGGTATTTTGAATCCTTATCTACTTGATTTTTTTTCAGAAAAGACGGGAGCCTTGAGTTTTCTTTCAATACAAATATGAGATCTATATCCGATACACCGGGAACACCTACTTCTCCGAAAGTGTATATCGACAGTATCTCTTTTGTTTTTTTTGCTATATTCCTTATTTTACCCAGAGTACTGTCATAATCTTTCAAAGTGTATTTTACAGGATAATCATAGAAAGAAAAATATTCCTTTTTTAGATTCCTTATGTAGGGGTTTTTTATTTTCATGCTTATCCAAAGAAGATTATCTATACCTTATGGGGTTTCTTTTTTTCAATTCTAAATAAAGATACTCGAATTCTTCATTAGTTATTTTCTTATCATTGAATTTTTTAAGTATAATGCCAAAATTATAAGGTCCTGTTTCAACCCTGAAATAATCTACAACCTTAAACCCAAGAAATTGGAAATATGACCCATATAGGCTGCTTATATAACTACCATGACAATGGATACTGTATCCATTTTTTTTTGTTAAGCTTGATAAAATCGCATAGATCTCCATACCCCTATAGACATTAGAATGATTTTCGTCTTCTATGCTCTCATTATCGTGCAACAGGTTATTTGAAAACGTTATGTCAAATTTCTTATTTATTTTAGAATTGAAATTCTGCAGATTTAAGCTACCTTCATTGTCTTTTATCATTAGACTGTTTGTATTTGCCCCCATTGCATTCAATAAACCTTGATGATCCTGCCCTACATTAGCTGGCATTATCTCCAGCATTTCAATTCCCTTAAGGATCTCTGCATTTGAAATTGTTTTTTTGAATTCGTTTACTTTTGATTCTTCAATTGTAAATATATTCTTTTGTTGATTGAATTCAACAAAAGGCTCTATAGCACTGAAAAATCCATTTAGATCATTTTTTACAAGGAAAGAGCAATTTATAATATTGAACATCAAAGGAGAGTATGTTGAATCCGTAATTCTGGGAAATTTATCTTTTTCAAATAAAACTATCCCATCCTTTGTTTTTTCGTGAAAAATCTGTGATTTGCTGCTTATTGTGTCATCTATCCCCTGTTTAATATTTACTTCCATAAGATCGTGGGTAATAAACCAGTTTTATAAAACTTTCTTAGTTGCATCCAAATCCTATATTTTTGAATAAATATATTAGATAGAAAACTTTATATATCCAATTTTAATACTTAGCGACTGTGAATTTAAATGAAAGTATTACTCGTGCTGCCACCAAACATTGGAAGATACATAGTTGCCACTGTCCCTCATGCAGGACTTGCTTATCTTGCCGCTTTTTTGGAAAGGGATGGCCATGAAGTGGAAATACAGGATATGAGGATTTATGCTGATAATAAAGATTTATTTGAAAAAATTGAAAATTTTAAACCTGATTTTATTGGAGTTTCTACAGCAAGCATAGGCTATAAGATGGCTTTTGGGATAGTTGATGCTATTAAAGAAAAATATCCAAAAATACCATTAGCCATGGGGGGCTCTTATACTTCTACAGTATACACCAAGGTCCTTGAAGACACCAAAGCAGATTATGCAGTATATGGCGAAGGGGAGCAAACTTTTTTGGATTTGGCTAAAGGCCTGGATCCAAAGGATATAAAAGGGCTTATCTGGAGAAATAATGGAGAAATTATCATGAATGCCCCATATCCATTAGTCCAGGATCTTGATAGCATGCCATATCCTAAATATGAAAAATTTGAGTTAAATAAGATGCTTGAAAAAAGGATACCGATAGTCAGTTCCAGGGGATGTCCAAACAGGTGCACTTTTTGCTCTATTCAACTTGTAATGGGCTACCCATTCAGGGCAAGAAGCCCTGAAAATGTTGTGAAAGAAATAGAGTTATGGCATAAAAAAGGATATGACACTTTTGAATTTAGCGATGATAATTTCACATTCAATATGCCTCGTGCTGAAAAAATCTGCGATTTGATTATAGAAAGCGGTATGAAGCTAAAATTAATTTTTGGTAATGGGCTTAGGGCTGACAGAGTTAATGCAAATCTGCTCAGAAAATTAAGAGCTGCTGGATGTATCTGGATAGGCTATGGCCTTGAAACATCTGACCATGAATGTCTAGAGCTGATAAAGAAAGATCTGGATCTGGATCAATTAAAGTGGGCTGTACAGGAATCAAAAAAACTTGGAATCAGCGTGCAGGTGCATTTCATAATAGGCAATCCAGGACAGACATTTGAAAAATTTATGGAAGATCTCAAGTTAGCAGATGAACTCCACCTTGATCAAGTAAGGTATTTTAATATGGTCCCTTACCCTGGCACTGAATTATTTGAATGGGTAAAACAGAATGGCAGATTTCTTCATCAACCGGATGAGTATTTAAACAGCTTTGACTATTGGGGGGAAGAGCCAGTTTTTGAAACAGATGAATTCACAAAGGAAGAAAGGATCAAGGCTTTCCGTATAGGGCAAGATAAGGTAATGCAGCTGCACTTAAGAAGGCATTTTGGAAAAAATTTAGGTGCAGTTGGATATAAAGTTTATAAGAATAAGCTAGTGAAGAAATATGGGATGAAACCTGCCACTAAAGCATGGATCATGCTTAAGAAACTGAGAGTAAAGCAGCAGTAAATGATTCTTTTATCATGGGATTTTTTTACTCCATTCCTTGTCTGCTTCTTTTAATTGCTCCTTATTGCCTATATCAAACCATTTTCCCTGGAAAATATGACCATACATATCTTTTTTCTTTGACAGCCATGCTATGAATTCCCCTAAATTGTCCTTTTTCTTCTCTTTCAGGCAAATGCCTATCTCTTTTAAATCATCTCTGGAAAAGATATAGCAAGCAGTGCTTATTAAAGATGTTTTTGGCTCTTCAGGCTTTTCTTCCAGGTTTATTATCTTATTTTCCTTGTTTATTTCTATTACTCCGTACTTTCCTGCTGCTAACTCTTTTTCTTTTAGGTCGAATAGAGCTGCTGTGCTTGATTTTTTTTCTTTGAAGAATTCTAAAAGCTCTTTTAGATTGAAATCAAATAAATTATCTCCGCCGATTATTAATAAATCATCTTCGATATTTTCTTTTTTTATTGCAAAATCTATATCCCCCATAGCTCCTAATCTTTCTTTGTCTGAATCCGTGTTGTCGTTTATTATATTAATGGGCTTTGAGGATGAATATTTCCTTTTCCAGTTCCGGAAATTGTCGAAGAACTTGTTGTTTGTTATGATCAATATTTCATCTACATCATCAAGCTTGTCTATTTTGCTTAGAATATGCTCTATTATGGGTTTTCCTGCTATCGGCAGCAAGGGCTTTGGAGTGTCTAAAGTCAGAGGATAAAGCCTTGTTGCGTATCCTGCTGCAAGAATCAAAGCTTTAATTTTTACCACCTATCTCCCTACACTTACGTATTCAAATCCAAGTTTTTCCATCTCTTTTGGATCGTAGATGTTCCTTCCATCAATTATTAATGGGCTTTTCATAGAATCTTTAATTTTTTTTAAGTCTAGCTCTTTAAATTCGTTCCACTCTGTTAAAATTAATAATGCGTCTGCATCTTTCGCAACTTCGTAAGGATCTTTGCAATAGTTTATATCATCGAACATTTGCTTTGATTTTTCCATAGCTTCCGGATCATATGCATTTATTTTTGCCCCTTGTTTTTGCATTTCTTCTATTATGTAAGAACTAGGAGCAAATCTCATATCATCTGTATTTGGTTTGAATGATAATCCAAGAATTCCTATTTTTTTATCATTAAGTTCTTTTAGATTGTCTTTGATCTTATTTGTGAAGTTCTTCTTTTGCTGTTCATTGATTTCATTTGTTGCTTTTAGCAGTTTTAGATCATAGCCGTATTTTTCAGCTATTTTTATGAATGCCTGAACATCCTTGGGAAAGCAAAAACCGCCATATCCAATTCCCGCATTTAAAAAACTTCTTCCAATTCTTTTATCGTAGCCCATGCCTTCTGCTACCTTTTCCACATCAGCTCCCGAAAGCTCGCATACATTTGCTATAGCATTGATAAAAGATATTTTTGTTGCCAAAAACGCATTGGAGGCATGTTTTATCAGTTCAGCGCTCCTTATGTCGGTAACAATCATAGGTGCTTTTATAGGGCTATAGAGTTTTTTCATTATATCTATTGCCTTATTGCTGTCTGCACCAATGACAATCCTGTCCGGATTCATTGTATCTTTTATCGCTGTCCCTTCCCTTAAGAATTCCGGGTTGCTTACAACATCAAATTCTGTGTTTTTTGAATTTTTTGTAATGATATCTTTGATTTTCTCACTTGTTTCAACAGGTACAGTGCTCTTATGGACGATCACCTTGTATGATTCCATATTATGCGCTATTTCAATAGCTGCATCTTCCAGATACTTCAATTCAGTCTCCCAATTTTCTTTTGGAGGTGTTCCCACACAGATAAAAATAACATCCCCGTGCTTAATGACTTCCTTATTATCATGCGTAAACCTTAATCTTTTTTCCTTTAAATTCCTTTCAACCAGCTCTTTGAGCCCTGGCTCGAATATAGGCATTATTCCCTTGTTAAGGTTCTCAATCTTCTCTTTGTCTATATCTGCAGCTATCACATCATTTCCTAGCTCTGCAAATATTGTTGCAGTGCTTAAACCAACGTAACCTACTCCGATGACTGCTATTTTCATAGTCTCTGCTAATAGACCCTCATTTAAAAAGATTGCTTAAAAAGAAAAGGTTGGACAGTTTATTTGTATTTATAAACCACTAGCACTGGACATTTGCCCCTAAGATTTATAAGCTAAAACATCTGCATTTTTTAATATCATTAAGGTAGACAAAATGATATCAAAAAATTTTGCAAGATGCTTAGCTAAAATAAGCGGGGATGGTAATTTGTACTATAGGTATATAAGATATAGTAATACTTGTGATGTACTTCTTCAAGAATTTAAGAGTGATATTAGAAAGGAATTCGGAAACATAAAATTCACTGAAGGTGTGGGCAATTCTGGGACAAAATTTGTTCAGATTCATGGAAAAAGAATTATAAATAAATTTTTGGAACAATTAAGTGACTTTAAAAGTGATCACATCCAAATACCTAATTCAATCTTAATAGCTAATAAATCAGTTCAAAAGGAATATTTAAGAGCTTTTTACGATGATGAGGGTTGTGCAGCTTTGAGACTCTATTCAAAAGGTAAGGAATGGAAAAGAAATATAACTTTATCTTCTAATTCTTTAAGAATTTTAAAAGAAGTAAAAAAAATGCTTTTAAATTTTGGAATTGAATCAAATAAAATAATTAAAACACATAATAATAGCGTCCGTAGGAAAAAATCTTCTGTATTGAGCATAACCGGGAAAGGTAATATTAATCTCTTTAAAGAAAATATAGGTTTTAAACATCCTAAAAGATCCAGAAGGTTGCAATTAATGATACAATCTTATAATTCTACCTCTAAAAATAAAAAAGAATTTGAGAAATTAAAAAGAGAGCTTAGGATTCTATTAAAATAAAAAAGGTGGACAGCTTTCCCAGTTTCCCGTGCAAAGCACAGTACACCCAGGAACGGAAACCTGTTTAACTTCCGTGTTCGGAATGGGAACGGGTGAACCAAGCCCCTATGACCGTCCAAATAAGAAGGTAGTTAAATTTGGTTTAAAAAGCTTGTGGTTAGTTATACTTCAACCACAACACTCTTATCCTTATCATTAACCTCTTTAATCATTTTATGTCCTTTTAATTTTGCTTTTATTTCTTTCCAAGAATGCTTTTTTGCTGCTTTGTTGATTTCTATCAGAATCTCTTCAATTAACTGAAAATTGTTGTAAATAAGTTCTCCTTTTTTTCTTGCTTCCTGCTCTTTTTTCCTTAAATCCTCAATTGTGGCTTTTTGCTCTTCGATGATCCTGTTCAAGTCTTTCGTTTTTCTGTCAAATGCTGTCTCTTTGACTTCTATGAATTGGGAATAGAATATGGAAATAGTTTCAGAGAAGGTTTTCATTGGTTTTAGTTCATTATCTTCGTATATTTTCAATTTAAATGGAGAAAAATCAATTATTTTGTTATCTTGATAATATGTAACTGGCTCTAATTTCTTTTTTATTATTTTACTTATTATATTTATTATTGTTTCAATATCTTTGTTTTCTAAAGATTTTGGATTTTTTTTCTTATCAATATCTGAAAGTGAGCAAATTTCTTCTGAATAAATGCCACCTAAACCAAGCCCGGTTGCCAATGTAATAACTAAAGAATCTTTCTTTGTGTTCTTTAGAAGTTCAGTTAAATCCTTTTTGCTTAACTTGAACATATTATATTCCATTACCGGATATTTATACTTTATTTTTGGCTTTATTGTCCTGTCTCTAAATTCATGATGCTCTAAAGAATTCAAAATAATATCATTTTCATCGCATAAGATAGCATTCCCTTTCCCAAACAACTCCATATATAGATTTTTTTTGCTATCTTTGGACTTAAAGGAGAATTTCAATATCCTCTCTGGTTCGATCTGGGAAATGTCATATAAATAATTATTATCCAGATGTTTTCTTAAAAACATACCAAAGCCTAAAGTTTCTCCAGTTTTTTCTTCTACCAAAGATAAGGACCCAGTAATGTCTATTTTTAACAGTTTTTTCCCAACACCAGACTTGTAAAAACTAAAGATCAGTATATTCTTTTCCGGCTGGTATATCTTATCAACTCGTGAATCTTTCAAAACTGATAATTCTTTCAATAGATAATGCAAGTCTAAAGATGATAGTTGGCGTTTCATTTTAATTTTTCAATTATTTTATTTATATCAAGTTTATTTGAAGTGTCTATTATTTTTATCTTATGCTTTTTCTGTTTTGCTTCTTCTAAGCATATATCAAATATCTCTGCATCCAGGTTTTCCCTAATTTTATCTTTGCTGTATCTTCTCTTTTTTAACCTTTTTTCCAATATTTTTAGGTTGCACTTGGTTACTATACACAAATCCACGTATTTCTTTGGAAGATAATGCGAAAGATGTGAATCTATAATTATTCCACTATTATTTTTGGATTTTTTTATTTCATTAATTAAATATGTATTGAGTTTTTTAATGTCTATTATCTTTGTTTTTCTTTTCTTGTCATAGCCTTCAGAGATATCATTATCAAGTATTGTTTTATTCACATCTATATATTTATAATTTAATTTTCTAGATATGACTTTAGCTACTGTTGTTTTTCCGGTTCCAACTGAGCCTGTGACTATTATTGTTTTCATATATCTTGATTTTTTTTGTTTTATATAAATTTATTTATAGTAAGATTTTTAAATTAAAATATATTATATAGCCTTATGTACAGCGAATTTTCCTTCTCTACATCCAAGAAACAGGAGATTATAGATATAAATGATAAAATCAGAGATATTGTAAGTAAATCAAAGGTTAAAGAAGGCATTTGCACTGTTTTCTGCAAACATGCAACTGGGGCTATAATTATCAATGAAAACTATGATCCTAATATCTGCTTAGACCTGATAGATGCCCTGAATGATCTAATACCTTCAGGAAAATGGAGGCACGACAGAGTGGATGGAAATGCTGATTCGCATATAAAATCTGCAATTTTAGGTCCTCATGAAACAATACCTATAAATAATGGGAAATTACAACTAGGGCAGTGGCAATCAATTATGTTTGCCGAATTGGATGGGCCAAGAGATAACAGGACTGTAGCTATCCAGATAATGGGAAAATAAAATGTTATGCGATATGTGCGGCAGCGAGGGAAAGCTTTACAGGACAATAATAGAGAGTGCTAAATTAAAAGTATGCCATGAATGCAGCAAATATGGAAAAGTTGTCGAGATTGTCAAAGAAGAAACTTTTGAAAAGGCAAAAGAACAAGCAATAAATAAAGAGCAGGAAAAAGAGATCATTGATGTAGTAGTAGAGGATTTTGCAGACAGGATAAAAAAGAAAAGAGAGCAATTAAATTTAACTCAAAAAGACTTTGCAAAAAAGATAAGTGAAAAAGAATCCATCATACACAAGATAGAAACAGGAAATTTCATTCCCCAGATGGAGCTTACAAAAAGACTTGAAAGATTTCTGCATATAAAACTGACTGAGCAGCATGAAGAAAAGCATGAAAAACAAGCAAAGGCAGACACAGGCAGTGTCACCATAGGCGACTTGATCAATATAAAGAGAAAGTAGAATTCATAAAGCTTTAAATAGTCCAATATCAATTAATATTACCTAAAATGAACATCGGATATACAATTTTAGTGCATGTAGTTTGGTTTTTGTCTACTTATTTTGTTATAGTTTTCATCCTGGCCCTATTCTCCAACCGGAATAAGCTCTATGAGTCACCAAGCCTAAAAAAAGACAATAAGCCTAAAAAAGTGAGTATAGTGATCTCTGCTTATAATGAAGAGAACACCATAAGTGATTGTATCAAATCACTGCAAAGGATAGATTATCCAAAAGAACTCTACGAGATCCTAGTTGTCAATGACGGCAGCAAAGATAAGACATCTGAAGTAATAAGAAGATATGCAGATAACAAAAATATCATGTTCATAGATAATGAAAAGAATAAAGGCAAAGCTGCTTGCTTGAATGAAGGTATTGAAAGAGCAAAAGGCGAATATATAGCGTGCATGGATGCTGATTCTATAGTCTCAGAAGATATCTTAAAAAAGACCGTTCCTTATTTCGAGGATGAAAAAGTAGGTTCTGTTACAGTGTCTGTAGAAGTAAGGTTTGTTAAAAACTTTTTGCAGAGAATAATCCATCTGGAATACCTGTTAGGGCTGTCATTGTTCCTGAAAGTATTTTCTCTTTTCAACTGCATACATGTGACTCCAGGGCCATTTTCCATATACAGGAAGAGCCTTTTAGATAAAATTGGCTGCTTTGACACCAATAATATTACTGAAGACCTGGAGATTGCTTATAGGATCCACAAGTCAGGCTATAAGATTGCTAATTGCATGACGACCGCTGTTAAGACCATAACACCTCATGATTTCAAAGGATTATACAGGCAGCGAAGAAGATGGTATTCCGGGGCCTTATTGACTTTATGGCAGCACAAGGATATTCTGCTGAGAAACAAAGCAGGCCTTTTTGGATATTTTATACCATACAATTATTTTTTGATCGCTTCCGGACTCGGATTATTCATATTATCCCTATACTTGGCTTTCTCTAATATATTTAGAAACTTGTCTTACTATGCACTTACCAATTACAATTTTTTCTCCCATTTATCATTCAATTTTGATATTTTAAGATTAAGCATGTTTGTATTCTTTGGATTTTCCGGGATTCTTGGGATGATCCTATTGGTCACTTATGGCCTAAAAGTGTCTAAAAACAGCCCAAAGAAAAAACCAGCATTGTATTTTGGCTACTTCCTCCTGTTCTTCTTATACCAGGCATTCTGGCTTGTATCATTTTTCCTTGTCCTGACTAAGAGGAAAGTCAGATGGTAATCAAAAAGAACATATTCGTTTACGCAGCAATAATCACCTTGTTGTTGCTTGTTTCTATCTACTCCCTTAATTTTTATCTGGATTCTCAGAGGGAATCTGTAGTAGCTGGGAGGATGGAAGAGATCCTGGATGAATATCAGGAGATACAGGCTTTGTCATTAATGACTGATGTGTTTGGAAGCAATATCACATGCTTGTCATTAGAAAACATATTATCATATATGGACAGGACATTATGGGATACTGGCATCAAGATAGATAACTATAGGGAAGTTACCGAAAAGTTCAGCACAGATCCTTTTTATCAGGACCAGAAGAGAAAATTCAATAGAAATGAAGTGATCTATTTTTCAATGCTTAAGAGCATGAAAAAACAATGCGACTTCAACCAAACGACCATCCTCTATTTTTACAAGAAGAAAGAAGATTGCCCGGACTGTGATGCGCAGGCGTTTGTGTTGACTGACCTGAATAATGAAATAGACTCTGAAATTGCGATTTTTTCTTTTGATTCCAATTTAGATTTAGCATCTGTAAAAACATTGGAACTTTTTTATGACATCACTTCATTTCCCTGCATTATTGTTGAAGATTATACTTATTGCGGCTTGAAGGATAAAAATCAGATTGTAGATATCTTATGTGAACACAAGGACCATTCAATCTGTGAACAATAAAATTAAATACAACTATATCTTAATTGTATTATGAAGCTACAGATAAAAGAGCATAAGTTGTTTTTTGTTTTCTTTATTGTAATAGCTATAGTGTATTTATCTTCATTTTTTGTGCAGCATGACATCTGGTGGGATTCGTCTGTTTATTTGGGGATGGGAAAATTTCTCTATTCTTCCGGCGATGTTGGGTTATGGGAAGCCTCCAGACCCATTGTGCAGCCTTTGATACTCGGTTTCTTCTGGAAGCTTGGCTTTGATGCCGTGTTATTGGGAAAAATTATTGTTGTATTATTTAGCTTAGGCATAATATTCCTCACTTATCTTATTGCTGTTGATTTGTTTGACAAGAAAATTGCTTTTATCGCTTCATTGTTGTTATCTTTATCCTCGACTTTCTTTCTGTTTGTCAATATCCTGCATACGGAAATCCCTTCTACATTTTTTGCTTTATTGGGATTTTACTTTTTCATAAAAAAGAGGTATAATTTTTCAGGATCATTTTTAGGCATCGCTTTTATGACGAGATTTTTCCAGATATTTGCTTTTATTCCTTTATTTTTGCTTTTGACCTATTTGATTATGAAGAAAAAAGAATCGATTAATTCTATGGTTATGTTTTTGATATTTTTCCTCATCCCGGTAATCCCTTACTTAGTGCTTAATTATTTTCTTTACAATAATCCTTTTTATCCGTTTTTACTCCAGGCTTTTATGACCACACATACAGGAGGAAATTTTTACCAGCCTTTTTATTTTTATTTTATTAATCTTGTAAAGGAAAATATCCTGAGCTTATTTTCTCTTTTAGGCTTGATTTTTATTTTTAAGAAGCCTAATTTTAAGAAAATTTCCATTGCTGTTGTGTTTTTATCTGTCTTTGTTCCATATAATCTTATTGCCCATAAAGAGATGAGGTTATTGATTCCTACGTTGCCTTTTCTCTATATACTGACAAGTTACGGGATTTTTTATTTTGCTAATTTGTTCAAGAAGAAAAAAGTTTTGATATTGTCTTTGTTGTTGATTGTTTTTTTACTCTTTAATATCCCAAAACTGAAATTTGAGGAATATGAAGATAATCTTGATGTGTTCTATGATTATGTTGAAAGTGCAAAAATAGATAATGGTTTGTGGATATCAAATCCCGCTTTTATTGCTTATTCTGATTTAAAATCTGATGAGCTTATTTATTACCCTTTATATGATTCAGGGAAAATCAATGAGCTGACTGGTAAGATAGGGAATGCCAAACATGTACTGATAAATACGTGCGACTTATTGCCTTGCCCTCCTAAAGACAATCTTTGTAACCAAAAAAATGATGATTTTCTTGCTATGCTTGAAGAAAGATTTGATTTGTTTTCATATGAGGGGAAGGGGCAATGTGAGCATTATATATTTGAATCAGGTTGAATTTAGAAAGAAATTAAAACCTCATGATGATACCACTAAAATATGAACAAAATACCAACTGGAAGCCGCATATTGGACAACATGCTGGATGGTGGCTATGACCCAGAGATAATATCTACTATCTACGGCCCTTCCGGGTCTGGGAAAACATGCATTGTAATCTTATGCGCCATAAATATAGCCAGAGGGGGCAAGAAAGTAATATATGTGGATACTGAAGGGAGCTTTTCAGTAGAAAGGCTGAAACAGATATGCAACTCTATTAATACAGATTATAGGAAGATCCTGAAAAAAATTGCATTCTTAAGGCCTACAAGCTTTGAAGAGCAGAAAAAAACCTTTGAGAAATTAAAGGATATTGTTACGGACAAAGTAGGGTTGATTGTGATTGACACCATAGGCATGTTATACCGGCTTGAGATGGGCAAGAATGATGATATCTATGAAACTAACCGCGATCTTGGAAAGCAGATTTCTTTTTTATCTGAGATTACAAGGAAAAAACATATTCCTGTATTGATTGCCAACCAAGTCTATGCTGATTTTGAAGACAAGGAAAAAGTGAACATTGTCGGTGGAGACTTATTGAAGTATGGAAGCAAATGCCTGATTGAACTGCAGATAACTCCTTCTGGTAATCGCAGGGCTGTTTTGAGGAAACACCGCAGTCTTAAAGAGGAAAAAGAAATAACATTCAAGATAGTTGAAGGTGGAATCATAGGCACAAAAGAAGGTAAGGGTTTTAAGTTGTTTTAGGGAAAAGTTATATTCATGAATTTCAACAAAAACTTTATATTTTAATTGAAAAACTTAATTTTACTATGGTACGTGTGCTTTCAACTGAGGAGTTTGATGCTTGGGATAGGCTCCTTCCTAAAGAATACCAACAACAGATAAAGCAGATAATCAAAGAGTTAAAGAAAAGTCATGACACTGGAAAACCATTAGGTTACCATTTCTTTAGAGAAAAAAAGCTTGGAAAATATAGAATTTATTTTCTTGTTTATGAAGATATTGATACTGTATTATTAATAACTATTAGTGATAAGAAAACACAACAAGATACTATTGACAAAATCAAGAAAGATTTGGATTTCTATAAGGATTTAATAAAGAAAAATCTTTAGCGTTCTCTTAATCTGCCTTTTGCAGCGTCTTCTAGACCTCGTTTTATGCTTAGATGCAATTCATCTTGTGCTACCTGTTCTAAACGTTTTAAGTACTTGTACTCTTCCTTAGGTATAGTTATTGTTTCCATAGTTAAATATGCACATTATAGAGTATAAATATCTTTTGATTAATTTCCTTATATATTCAAGATAGTCGAAGGTGGGATTATCTGGACTAAAGAAGGCAAGGGTTTTAAGTTGTTTTAGAAATAAAAGTGCAGATAATAACTGGTACATGCCATCTTCTAAAACTATACAGAATCTATATCCCTCAAGCAGTTAAATATCAAATCTCGGCAGGACATCAGCATCTGTTTTAGGCGCTCATCTTCTGTTGCTTTCTTTATCTGCCCTATTCTATCAAGAATCTGCCTGAAGAACCTGATTAAATCTCCTTCTAAAAGATTTGTATTTTCCATGATATCGAAAATGCTCTTGTTGTTATAACAAGGATGTATTAAAGATGTAAGGGCATCAAGTTCGTTAAATCTTTGCTCTTTACTTGTGTAGTTGTTAAACCTTAGGGCTTTTTTCAGCTGGTTGAGAAAATCAGAAGGATACTCCTTATAAAATTCTGTTTTTTCCCTGGATTCATAGCAGATACACGCTAAGATCATAAGAAGCTGATACTCATTCAGGTTGAGATAGAAATCAGTTGCAAAGATCTCTCCAATCAGTATTTCATCCGCATATATCTGGGAAGAAAAATCCCCTTTTGCTGTTAATTTGTCTTCTTTTACATAATTTAATTTTTCCAATTTACGTTTTATTTTTTCAAACCGGAATGCAAACATGTTTCTCTTTATCTTCGCATAACCTTCCCCATATTTCTGGAAAGTGAAGAAATTATTCTTAAGTATCTGATTTATTTCATCTTCTTCGTGGTTCTTTATGAGGTTTAGGACAGTATTTACCGATAATTTAAATTGAGATCTGATAGGATCCTTATCTATATCTGTTATTTTTTTTATAAGAAAGTAATCAAAATCTCTCCGATCTATCATTGCATATACAAAACCTTCTTTATCTATCCCCCTTCTTCCCGCCCTACCTGCAATCTGGAAGTATTCTTTAGAATTAAGAAAGCGAAAATTAATACCATCAAATTTCCTCAAGGATTCAAAACATACAGTCTTGGCTGGCATGTTGATGCCGACAGCAAACGTTTCAGTTGTATACAAAACTTTAATCAATCCTTTTCCAAATAATTCTTCAATTATCTCTTTCATTATGGGTATTAACCCTGCATGATGGAAAGCTATGCCATATGGCAGTGTCCTTAACAGCAATTTTGAAGATTCCAGCTCTTTTATCTCTTTTGAAGAATCTTCCAGTTTTGTCCTTACAAAATTCCCTATTTTTGGATTTATCCTGAATATGTCTGCTTTCAGGAGCTGGTAAGCATTATCCTGGCATTTTTTCCTTGAGAAATTGAAGAACAAGCAAGGCAGTTTGTCCTTTATCTCTTTTATCAGGTCTATATGGGACGGTGTTTTTAATCTTGGCCTTCTAAATCTTTTTCTTCCCTTCATATAATTGTAATCCGGAATGTCTGCAACCTCTTTTATTTCCTTTAAGGAGGTTATCCCAAATTCAGAATCAAAAAACTTCTTTTCTAATGGTACTGGCCTTATGCTGTTTGTTATTACATCCACTTTGTGTTTTTTTATAGCTTCTATCCATTCTGCAAATTCTTTTGCGTTTGGAATGGTTGCTGACAGGCAAAGAAATCTTATTTTAGGCTTTGAGAAGATGATGGATTCTTCCCATACATAACCTCGCTCTATATCATTTATGTAGTGTATCTCATCGAATATGACATAAGAGATAGTATCCATTATCGGATCCTTGCTCAGGGCCATGTTCCGGTATATTTCGGTTGTCATTATTAGGATTGGTGCAGATGGATTTTTTACGATATCTCCTGTCAACAAGCCTATCTTTTCTTTTCCATAATCTTCGCAGAAATCCCTGTACTTTTGGTTTGATAATGCCTTTATCGGAGCCGTGTATATTACCTTTATTCCTTTTTTGACATCTTTGTTTATTATGTAGTCTGCTATCAGCGTTTTTCCAGAACCTGTAGGGGCTGAAACTACAACCGAATGGTTTTTTTCTATTGATTGTATCGCTTCTTCCTGGAACTTGTCCAGCAGAAGGTTTTTGTAGTTCATTATCTCGAGAATTAGTTCAATGTTTAATAAACGTTTTGAAATATTTTAACTGCAAGAGTTTCCCATGACGCTTAGTAAATTATATAAATATCAGAGATAAGTCTGATTATATGCTTAAAGATATTGAGGTAAAGAAATCAGGAAAAACTGGTTTTGGTGCCTTTGCTAAAAAGAATTTTAAGAAAGGAAGTCTTGTTATTGATTCTGTTCCTGGAAGAATAGTGCATCGAAAAGATGCTAAATATATTACTCCTAAAAGCGAACGCTGGGATTATTATGATGCGAATCATTATTATTTTATGGGAGATCCTGAGTATCACATAAATCATTCTTGTAATCCAAATGTGTACATTAAAAACAAAAATATATATGCCATGCAGGATATCAAAAAAGGGCAAGAAATCTTCTTTGACTACTCTATTAATGCCTTAGATTTTGACAATCCAATTCATGGTGTTAATTTTAGCTGGAAAATGAAATGTAATTGTGGAAGTAAGAACTGCCGTAAAATAGTTGAAGGAAACTTTTTCAAACTTCCTAAAGGATTACAAAAGAAATATCTTCCTTATCTAGATAATTGGTTTAAGAAGAAATTTAAAAACAAAAGATTGATATAGTAGTAAGTTATAACTTACTTAAGGTGATAATATGGAATTTGCAATTGCTAAGGTAAGTACAAAAGGACAGATAGTTATACCAAATTCTTTGAGAAGAGATATCCATACAGGAGATGAATTTTTGATTGTAAAAGATGACAACAGGATGATATTGAAAAACATCAAAGGTGTAGCTCAAGATATGAAAGATGATCTTATTTTTGCTGAAAGAGTAGAAAAAGCCTGGAAAGATCATGATAAAGGTAAGTTTGTAAAAAAATCTAAAGATGATTTCTTAAAAGAGTTAAGAGCATGTTAGACATCGAATACAAGAAAGGTTTCTTGAAGGCAATCAGTAAAATTAAGAATGTAGCTGATAAGGCAAAAATAAAGAAACAGGTTGAAAAAATATTAGAAAATCCAGAGGTCGATAAACCCATGATGTATGGAAGAAAAGGAACAAGAGAAGTATATGTTGCCCCATACAGGTTAGCGTATTCCTATAATTCTTCAGAAAACAAGATAATCTTCTTGGACATCTACCATAAAGATGAACAATGAATTTGTTTTTTCACAGTTCTATTTTTTAAGATTCCAAAAATTATTGGATTTAATAGATAAGTTTTTATAGAATTATTTTTGGAATTTAATTATGGAAATTTCTGTTATAGCTTCTGGCAGCAACGGCAACTGCTGTTTGGTTGAAGAAAAAGGTGCTTCTGTTTTGATTGATGCCGGGAAAAGTGGAAGTGAGATTGAAACCAGGATGAATAGATTGGGCAAGAGTTTAGATGATGTTTCCGGGATTGTTATAACCCATAGACATAGCGACCATATTTCAGGGGCTGGAGTTTTGTCAAGGAAGTTCGGAATTCCTGTGCATATGACAAAAGAAGTCTATTCAGAAGCGAAAATTGGAAAATTTGACAGTAAAATATTCTCAATGAATAAAGATTTTAATATCAAAAAATTAAAAATTAAACCTATAATGACTTCTCACAATGTCAATTCCTGCGGTTTTGTTGTAGGAAAGTTTGGATATTTTACAGATACAGGAATTGTTACAGGGCAAATGAAGAAAGCTATTTCTGGATTGAATTCTATCCTGCTTGAGAGCAACCATGATGTAGACATGGTTAGCAATGGGCATTATCCGGCTTTTCTCAAGAAATGGATATTATCTGATGAAGGGCACTTGAGCAATGACAACGCAAGCTCCATAATCCAAGAAGCAGGGAAGAATCTGTCTTTTGTTCTGCTTGGTCATCTGTCAGGGAACCATAACACTCCTGACATCGCTTCTGAAACTTTTGATACCATTGTCAAAAGAAAGATCGATTTTAGCGTATGTTCAAGGGAAAAAGAATCCGGAAGCTGGAAGATATGATCAACTATAATTTATATCTACTTCATCTGAGGTGATTGTTATTTCTTTTTTATCTTTGTTTTCTGATGATTTTATTTCATTTTTTTCTATTGTTTTTTCATTGGTTTTTGAATTGTTTTCAAATCCAGGATTCATATCCAGAGCTTTCTTTAGGCTCTTATTCCCGCAATTGATGCAATTAAAATATGTTCCAAACTTGCCGTCTTTCAGCTCCAGATCATCTCCACATAAGCAAGTAAGGCCTTTTAGGATGCTTGCTTTATGCTCCTGGCAAACAGGAATCTCCTGGGAATTCTTAGTAAAAGCATCTTTTCCGCAGAAAGGGCATGAATCAACTTTACCTTGACCGTATTTTTTAGGAATAAACATCTAATTTTGAAGAAATCAGTTGTTTAAAAGAGTTTTGGGAAATAACATCAACATTTTTAAACTTACTTAGTTATGTCCTATCATGAAACAAGGATTTTGGATAATTGTCAATAAGATTGTAAAAAATTCTGATATTGTGCTTGAAGTTCTAGATGCCAGATTCCCGAATATAACCAGAATTTCCAAACTGGAGAAGTTGGCTAAGGAAAAACTTATCTTGGTTATTAATAAATCTGACCTTGTATCTAAAAAGACACTGGATAAGGTAAGAAATGAATTCAAAAACTCAAGATATGTCTTAGTATCTTCTAAAAATTCTGAAAATATTAAGGAACTTATAAGATTGATAAAAAACAAAGGAAAAGTTGCAGTTATAGGTTATCCGAACACCGGAAAAAGCACTTTAATCAATAGATTATCTTCCGGAGGAAAAGCCAAAACCAGCTCTGAATCAGGATTTACAAAAGGAAAACAGATGATTGTTGGTAAAGGAAGCATTATGCTGATGGACACTCCAGGAATTGTCCCTTTTGAAGACAGGGATGAAATTCGATTGGGTTTAGTATCTGGGATCAGCCCAAGCAAGCTGGAAAATCCGGATGTTGTTGCTGATAAATTGATCTCTATCTTTAAGAAAAACAATCCTTTGGAATTTGAGAAACATTATGATGTAGATATGTCCTTAGATCCTTATGACATTATTTTAGAGATAGGGAAGAAAAGGCATATGCTTCTCAAGAAAGGAGAGATTGATGAACGAAGAGCTGCTGTTTCTTTGTTAGAAGACTGGCATAAAGGAAAAATAAAGCTTTAAGATTTCTTTTTCTTGGCTTTTTTCTTTGGTTTTTCCTTGATTTCTTTTTTAGGCTTTTCTTCCTTCTTTGGTTTTTCTTTATCTATAGCCAAAGTTTCCAGTAGATCTATAATTCTATCAAGTTTTTTGTTTATTTGTCTAGAATTGTCATTACTTTGTTTTCCTAATTCTGATCTTGAACCTGCTTCATGGCTTTTGTCTTTAAAACAAGCCTCACAGTAAATAGGTTTTCCCTGGGTCGGTTTGAAAGGTACTTCACAGTCATTGCCGCATTTATCACATACTGCTGAATGCATCTCAATCCTGTCAGAACGTCTGCCTCTATCTCTTCCCCTGTCACTACCGCTATCTCTCCTGTCAGGCCTACCAGAACTTCTTCTATCAGATCTGCCAGAACTTCCCCTGTCAAACTTTCCAGAGCTTCTTCCCCTGGATCTTCCTCTACTGTCGAACTTACGATCAAAATCTGCCATATTCAAAATTCAGAGATTGTTGATAGTTTATAAAGGTATGGTGTAAGAATAACTAGTGATTGAATTTGGGATGGATAGAAAAGTACGTATAACGTCTGTTATCCGTAACCTTTTTAAACTGAATTCTATAACTTCTAGCTTCTTATGGGTGGTTATTAAACATGGCTGGAAATGGCAATAATAAGGAATTTCAGGCTAGAATGAAGGCTCTTGAATTAGATAAGGAGGGAGTTAAAAGACAGCATAAAAAAGGCAAATTAACAGCCTTAGAGAGGATCAACCTGCTTCTTGATGATAATTCTTTCATGGAATTGGATGCTTTTGCTGAGTTGGATAATGAAGACTTAAAGAGCAAAAAAAGGCCTAGAGATGGCGTTATAACCGGTTATGGCACTATAAATAAAAGACCAATATACATCTACGCGCAGGACTTCACTTTCATGGGCGGATCCATGGGAGAGATGCATAATAAGAAGATAGAAAAGACTTTCAATCAGGCTTTAAAGACAGGCTGCCCAATAATTGGACTTTTAGACTCAGGCGGTGCAAGGATACAGGAAGGAATCAGTTCCCTAGATTCTGGAGGAAATATTTTCAGGCTAAACACCATGGCTTCCGGAGTTATACCCCAAATTTCTGCAATCTTAGGACCTTGTGCAGGAATTGCCGTTTACAGCCCTTCTCTAACCGACTTCATCTTCATGACCAAAAACATAAGCAATATGTTCATAACCGGCCCTGATGTCATCAAGACTGTTACAGGAGAAGATATAAATTTTGAAGATTTGGGAGGAGCTAAGGTCCATAATGAAAAAAGTGGGGTTGCTCATTTCATGGCCGATAATGAAAAACAATGTTTGCAGATGATAAAATTACTTCTAAGCTATTTACCACAAAATAATCTTGAAAATGCTCCTTATGCCAATATGAATGATTCTGCTGAAAGAATGAACAGCAGCCTGAAAAATATTGTGCCTCAAAGCTCCAAGAAAACTTATGATATAAGAAATGTCATAAAAGAAGTCTTAGACAAAAGATCTTTTTTTGAGATACAGGAATATTATGCCCAGAATGCGGTTATTGGCTTGGGAAGGTTAAATAATAATTCCGTGGGAATTGTGGCAACACAGCCCTGCGTCTTGGCAGGCTGTCTGGATATAAACAGTTCCGGCAAAATCTCAAGATTTGTAAGGTTCTGCGACTGCTTTAACATTCCGTTGATCAATTTTGTCGATGTTACGGGTTATTTGCCTGGCTCTACCCAGGAGCATAATGGAATCATAAAGCATGGAGCCAAGATCTTGTATGCATATTCCGAGGCAACTGTTCCTAAGATAAGTTTGGTTATCAGAAAAGCCTATGGCGGGGCTTACATCGCATTGGTCTCAAAAGACATGGGATATGACAAGGTGATAGCATGGCCAAATGCAGAGATCGCTGTTATGGGCGCGGAACAGGCTGTAAGCATTGTCAATAAGAAAGAGCTTACAGGAAAAAATAAGGAGAAAATAAGAAAAGAAAGGGTTGAAGAATACAAGAAGAAATTCTTGAATCCTTACGTTGCTGCACAGCAGGGAAGGATTGATTCTATCATAGAGCCTAAAGAGACAAGAAAGACATTGATAAAATGCCTTGAGATGCTGCTTAACAAAAGAGATAAAAGACCGGCAAAAAAGCATGGAAATATTCCTTTATAGAATATGGAAGATATCATAATAAATGTTAAAGGGAAGAAATACAAAGTAAAAATAGAGGAGACTAACGGTAAGGTTAAAGTTCATTTCGGGGATGAGGTCTATGAAGTTGACGCAAAATCCGATATTGAGCCTTTATTCGCTGATTCTATAATTTCAGAAGAAAAGACAGGAGATGAGGAAGGTGTTGTCAAAGCGCCATTGCCTGGAACAATTGTTGCTATAAATGTCAAAGCAGGGCAGGAAGTGAAAAAAGGAGATTCTTTAATCAAATTGATTGCCATGAAGATGGAAAATGAAGTTACTGCCCCTAAAGGCGGAAAAATAAAAGAAGTGAAAGTTAAGAACAATAATAATGTCCAGAAAGGGGATGTTTTGGTTGTTATGGAATAATCTTTTCCATATCAACAAAATCCTCAAATTTAGATGCTAATTCTTTTAGATTATCCGAAAAAGGAACAAAACCCAATACATCAACATTATTCAATGTCTGTATTATTTTTTTGTTATCATCTTCAATTATCCCGCCTTTGTAATAATTTAATATTACACCAATAACAGATACCCCACAAGATTTAAGAGAATTCAACGTGAGGCTTGTATGGTTTATTGTTCCCAATCCGGCTCTGGAAACCAAAAGAACTTCAGTATTCAGTTCCTTGATAAGATCAAGAACCGTATAACCTCTGGAAATTGGAACTATCAGGCCGCCAGCGCCTTCAACTAAAACATAATCATAAGATTCTAAAAATGAATCAAGGCTTTTCTTGATAAGCTCGACATCAATAATTTCTTTTTCCTTTTCAGCTGCCAAGTGAGGAGAAGCAGCTAAAGAAAAGTTATAATCACTCTTCAAAGTATCTGAAGAAAGTCCGCTTAATTCCTGAATTAAAGATAAATCTTTAGATTTTATTTCTCCTGAAAGCAAGTCTCCGCACTGTATTGGCTTATACACAAAAACTTTTTTACCTTTTCTCAATAATGCAGCTGCCAAACATCCTGTAATTACAGTCTTGCCAACATCTGTGTCAGTTCCTGTAATGAAAATTGATTTTCCAGTCATTTTACAACAAGAGGCATGAATTCGGTTGATCCAAACACACCATAGATTCCCTTATCCTTAAGCCATATAGCCCTTTTTAGGTATCCTAATGCAGGGCCTAAAACGTTTGCTGCCATTGTAGTCTCATCCCCAAGCACAAACTTATGCGAGCTTTTTTTGTTGTCAAACGTTCTCCCTTTCAAGGTCATGGTTGTTGTTACTGGTTTTTTAGCATTCCTTGTGTCCATAACCCCTCCCACAGACACCTTATCCGGATCATCAACAACTCCGGCCTTCTCCAGCAATATATCATCCGCATGCTCCATATTTTTGAATTCTAGTATTCCATCAGTCTTTGCTAAAAGTTCTTCAACCTCTGGATCTGTCATGGCTTTTGCCTTTTCAACAGTATAGCCCGGCAGATGTGCAATATCTTCCCTTATGGTTCCTTTGTACTCTTCCCAGTTTGCAATTCCCACACCCCACCGGATATCAACCTTATCCACAGAAACAAAAGATTGGGAAGCAAGAACTGCGGCTGCCGACAGCAAACCTGGAGTGGCACCGGTTCCGGTCAAATATGTTGATTTATGCTCTTTAAAAAAACCATCCATGCCAAACATGATCTTCATTGCCTGGGTCCTTTTCAATGGATCTGAAAAAGCGCCTTCATAATTATTTTCAAGAAATCTTTTTGCAACTGAAGGAATGAATTCATTCGGAAGGTTTGGCAATGTGATCAAAATCCCATCAATTAACTTACATGATTCAATTATCTTTCCAATAGGGTCGTCAGATTCATTTCCAATAGAATTTATAGACTCTGCTTTTTTTAATGAATATATCTTCTTGGGCTCTATGCTCTGCTCGTCTATGAGATATCCTGTCCTATCACAGACTGCAACAATCTTTACTTCACTTTTGCATTCAATAAGCCTTGCAGCATTCCTGCCCAAGCCTCCTGCACCTAAAATTGCAATGTTCAATAATACCACCTTAATGCATAAAATTTATTAACATTTAAAAACCTAACGGTCTCTAATGAAATTTGCCAAAAAAATAAATCAAATCAAAAAGAAAGGTCTATATAGGAAATTCAGGACTATAACAAGCTCTTGTTCTGACACTATAAAGTTCAAACAAAAAGATTTTATCATGCTTGCTTCAAACAACTACTTTGGTCTTAATACCAATAAGAAAGTTGTTGAAGCAGCAAAAAAGGCTTTGGAAAAATACGGCACCGGGAACGTTGCATCAAGATTGATTATAAATCTGGATTTGCATGAAAAGCTGGAAAAAGAGATTGCAAGATACAAAAAACAACAGGCAGCTTTGGTCTATGCAACAGGATACGTAACAAACCTTGGCATAATAAGCAGTGTTGCAGGAAAAGGTGATGTGATCATAAGCGACGAGCTTAACCATGCAAGCATCATTGATGGATGTAATTTAAGCAAAGCCTCTGTTTTAATCTATAAGCATTGTGATGTTAAAGATCTTGAATTAAAATTAAAATTTTCCAAAGGAAAAAATATTCTTGTTATAACTGACAGTGTTTTCAGCATGGATGGGAATATTGCTCCGTTAAATGCGATAATAAATCTAAAGAAAAAATATCCATTCACTTTGATGATTGATGATGCGCACGCAACCGGCATAATAAACACAAACCTAAAAGGTATTGACATACACATGGGAACCCTCTCAAAAGCTATGGGGTCACAAGGAGGGTATGTTGCAGGAAGCAAGGAACTTATAGATTATCTCAGGAATACTTCAAGACCTTTTATTTTCTCAACCGGCTTATCAGCAGCGAACGTTGCAAGCGCCTTGGAAGCTTTGAAAATAATAAAGAAAGATAAAAGCTTAAAGAATAAATTATTGAAAAATGCTGCATATTTAAGAAACAGGCTTTCTAAATTAGGATTCAAGGTAAAAGGAAAACTGCAGATAATCCCTTTAATTCTCGACGATAATAAAAAAATTATCAGATTCCAGAAACTTTTAGAAAAAGAAGTCATCTTTGTAACAGCGATAAGGCCTCCAACCGTAAAAACAGCAAGATTAAGGATCTCAGTCATGGCAACCCACCGAAGAAAACAACTTGATAAAGCAATAGATTCTTTTAGGAAAGCAGGAATTAAACTAAATTTGATTCCTCATGCCCGAAAATGATCTGAGTGTCTTCCAGATTTCTTATAAGATCGTAGCATTCCATGACCTTGTCCGGATTCCATACAATTCCTGGAAGACAATGGTATTTGAGGTTTTCAGACGAATAGCATGCATCCCCAACAATGAATATTTTTTTTCCTTCTATATTCAGTAAAACTGACTGGTGACCGGGAGTGTGACCTGGAGTTCTAATGACTTTTACTGAACAATCTCCAAACAAATCCAGATCATTTTCGATAAATCTGTATTTCAGATTTTTATCAATCTTGTAAGGATAAGCATATTTTTGATAGGATGGTGGATTGCATGCAAACTCAAATTCTTCTTTTTGTACAATGATTTCGGCATTTTCAAAAGCAGGATTATTCTCACTATGGTCAATATGCAAGTGCGTATTAATAATAAAATCAATCTTAGTATTTTTTAAGTATTCAACTATATCTTTCTCTAATATTGGCTTAAAAAAATTTAATCTTTTACCCCATGTTTTTTCAAAATTAATAGAAAAGCCCGTATCAATAAGCACATTACCTTTAGGATGCCTGACAAGGAAGCAATATACAGGAATCTTGACCAATTTACCCATATCCCTTCCTAAAGTGACAAACCCCTTATCACACTCCAAATAACCGTTTTTTATTATCTCTAATTCCATGATGGAAAAGATATTTAAATTGATTAAAAATCTTTTGCTTATGAAGGTTTATCGCACAGCTGGATTGACAGCAGTCTGGAGGTATATGGGGAAGGTAGATGATAAAGCTATAAAAAAAGTTAATTTGCCAACAAGGATTATAGGAACTGTTCTCGGATTATTGGACAGGAACACTGTATTGACAATAAAAGAAAGAACAAAAAACATCGATTCATTTATAAAAAAATTTAAACCAAAAACTATTGTCGAAATAGGGGCTGGCTTATCAGCAAGAAAAACACGATTTAAGAATATAAAATTCTATGAATTGGATTTAAAACATTTCAAAAAAATAAAACATGAGATCATAGAATACAATATAGGAAAAGATAATTTAAATCTTAAAATAAATAATGCGTTATTCATTGTTGAGGGCGTATCGATGTACCTTCAAGAAAAACAGGTCTTGAACCTCCTCAAGCAGATAAAAATCTATAAGGGAAAGATAATAATTGATTTTTTCAACAGAGAATATTCAACTAAAAAGAAATTAAATGAAAAAATATTTAAATTTCTTTTCATATCTTTCATTAAGGATAGTTTTAATTTCAGGATAGATAACAATAAAGAGGGAATTTATTTATTGAAGAAATTAGGATATAAAAACATAAGATTCAAAGATTATAAAGTGAAAAAGACCCTAGATGTCTTGTTTTATGCTGACCTCTAGCTGCTTGAAAGCCTCCCTGTTTTTAAGACCTAAAAGCTTAAACATCTCCTTATCCTCATCAATGTCTGGATTTTTTTGGGTTAGGAGCTTTTCTCCTATAAAGATTGAATTGGCTCCTGCGAGAAAGCACAGAGCTTGGGCTTCCTTGCTCATATTTACCCTGCCGGCAGACAACCTTACTACAGATTTCGGCATTAGGATCCTGGCAGTTGCGACCATCCTTACCATGTCCCACACTGATACTGGTTCTTTGCCTTCTAAGGAAGTTCCTTTTACTGAGATCAAAGAATTTATTGGAACTGACTCTGGATGAGGGTCTAAAGAAGAAAGAACTTGCAGCATGCTTATTCTGTCCACTGGTGATTCTCCCATTCCTATTATGCCACCACAACAGACCGTAATGCTTGTCTTCCTAATATTTTCCAGAGTGTTAAGCCTATCTCGAAATTCTCTGGTTGTTATTATCTTATCATAATATTCGGGTGAGGTGTCAATATTATGGTTGTATGCATAAAGCCCTGCTTTTTCCAGCTTCTTTGCCTGGCCTTCAGTAAGCATACCTAGCGTGCAGCAAACTTCCATATCAAGTTTTCTTACAGCTTTTACCATCTCTAAAACAGAATCAAAGTCCTCTCCTTCCTTTACTTCCCTCCAGGCAGCCCCCATGCAGAACCTGGTTGCGCCTGCTTTTTTTGCTTTTTTTGCAGCTTCAGTAACATGTTCAACAGATAACAGCTTATGAGAATGGATGCCTGTCTGATATCTTGCTGATTGAGGACAATAAGCGCAATCTTCAGAACAACCTCCAGTTTTTATAGACATCAATGAACTGATCTGGACTTCTGATGGGTCATTTGCCTGCCTGTGGACTGAGGCAGCTTTGTAAACCAGTTCTAACAATGGCATACTGTAAATATCAAGAATTTCCTTTTTGTCCCAGTCATGCCTCATAAGATCCATATTAACCTCTATCAGATTATGCAATTATTATTTATTAGAAGACTTCTGTCCAAGCAATATTCCTGCAAGGATGTTCAAAGCCCATGCCTGCAAAACACTTATGCTATGTAGATTTCCAAAAACAAAGTTCCATAGCCATTTAACAGGAAATGCCAGTATTAAGCCCACTATGGCACTTAAGATTATGATCAATGCCATTGTATAGGCTATTTCTATGGCTTTTTTAAGCAGTGGAACATCTCTTATCAGATTCATTAAAAACCCCTATTATGAAGTTTGGCACCTTCTTTTTTAAACCTTTTGGAATTAAGCAAATAATAAATATTACTTAATTACACTAGTAGTAAAATGACTGTAAAGAAAATAGAATATAGGGTAATCTATGGAGATACAGATGCAGGCCAGGTTGTCTATTATGCAAATTACCTAAGATGGTTTGAATCCGGAAGAAGGGAGATTTTCAGGGATTTTGGCATAGATTATGCTGAGCTTGAAAAAGAAGGGATCATAGCCCCTGTAGTTGAGGTGCATTGCAATTATCATGCTTCTGCTGTCTATGATGACCTGGTTGTTATTGAAACAAAAGTTGTAGAAATCAAGGACAAGAGTATCAGATTCGAATATAAGGTTTTTAGAAAAGAAGGTATGAAATTGCTTGCAGAAGGTTACACAATCAATGTTTTTGTAGACAGCAAGAAGATGAAGTCTGTCAGGATTCCGGATGGAATAAGAAAAAAGATCAAGATTTAGTATCTAATCTTAATATCTCCTTCTATGACCTTTATTAATTTATTTTTTGATTTTAATATTAAACTGCAGTTTTTGTCAACATCAATTGCTTTTCCTTCTAGTTTTCCTTTTTTTGTTGTTACAGTTACTTTTTTCCCCAATGTATCGCAATGTTTTTTCCAAAGTTCGATTATTTTATCTAAATCATTTTTAATATAATATTTTTCATATAAAATAAAAAATTCTTTGATAATTAAGTCTGATATTTTTTTAATACTAAAGTTTTTATTTTTTAATATTTTTAATGATGTTGCTGTGTTTTTTATAGAAACTGGAAATTTGCCCTGATTAACGTTCAAACCAATTCCAACAATTACATAATTTTCTTTTCCAAAGGTGCCTTTTGTTAAAATACCGCATAATTTCTTTCCGTTATGATGCACGTCATTAGGCCATTTTATCTTAGTGTCTAATTTTGAAATACTCTTGATGGCCTTAACAACAGCAATGACTGCAATAAAAGTAAGATATTGCATATTCCTGATTTTTTTTGGTCTCAAAAGCAGGGACATTGTCAAAGAATCTTTAGAAGAAAACCATTTTCTGTTGAATCTGCCTTTGCCTTCAGTCTGTTTATCAGAAATCACGATTATATTCCCTTTATCTTTAATAGAAAGTTCCTTAGCCTTATCCTGTGTTGATGTTAAAGAGCTATAATGATGGATTTTAAATTTCATTTTTATTGGATTAGAACTACTATTGAACTGAATTAAAATATTATTCCTCGATCCTGCCTTGGTTCATAGATTCCTGTCTTGAAGCTATAGCCCATGCACTTGGCTTATTGTTATGATCCTTGTTCTTCTTCCTCAGATATTCATTTACTGCTGCTGTTACAATATGCACCCTGTCTTCAGTGCTTAATGAAGACATCTTTCCCTTTCTTTGTTTCTTTATCTTATCTATTATCTTTTCCTTATCAATAAAAGATGTTGTGAATTTTCCTTTGATGAAATTTTCATTGTCAAAAACTGTCTTATGGAATGGTATTGTTGTTTCAACACCTTCGATGATATACTGGTCAAGAGCTACCCTCATGCTGGCCAGAGCCTCTTGTCTTGTCTTGCCAAAGCAAACAAGCAAAGAAAGCAAAGAATCAAAATGAGGAGAGATCTTATGTCCTATATGGCAGATGCTGCTGACCCTTATTCCACTCCCTACAGGAGAAAGATAATTTGTTATGGTCCCTGTTGATGGGACAAATTCATTTGAAGGGTCTTCAGCATTGATCCTGCATTCAACAGCATGTCCCTCAAAATTAATATCTTCCTGCCTATAAGCCAATTCGGCTCCGGCAGCAAGCTTTATCTGCTCCTTGACCAGATCTACACCAGTTATGATCTCGGTTATAGCATGCTCAACCTGTATTCTTGTGTTAACTTCCATGAAATAGAAATCCTTATTCTTGTCCAGCAAAAACTCCACAGTTCCAGCACCTTCATATTTAACTGCTGAAACTGCTTTTACAGCAGCATTTCCAATCTGTTCTCTTAGTTCCTCATCCAATGCCGGGCTTGGCGCTTCTTCAATAAGCTTTTGATGCCTTCTTTGTATGCTACATTCCCTTTCTCCCAAATGGATTACATTTCCATGCTTATCTGACAACATCTGGAACTCTATGTGCCTGGGATCTTCAACATATTTTTCCATATAAACAGATTTATCCCCAAAAGAAAGCTTTGCTTCATTCTGGGCAGAGGAAAAAGCCTTTAAAAGTTCTTTTTCGTTTTTCACTACCCTCATGCCTTTTCCTCCTCCGCCGGCAGCAGCTTTCAGGATAACCGGAAAGCCTATCTTCTTGGCGGTCTTGATTGCATGCTTTACTTTCTTAAGGACTTTAGTCCCTTCTATAACCGGGACTTTTGCCTTTTTTACATAGTGTTTTGCCTTTACCTTGTCCCCTAATGTCTCGATTGTTTTAGAGGAAGGGCCAATGAATTTTATTTTGTTTTTTTCGCATATTTTTGCAAATTTTGAATTTTCTGCCAGGAATCCATAGCCAGGATGGATTGCATCTACTTTGGCTTTTTTTGCAATGCCTATTATCTTTTTTATATCGAGATAAGATACTGAAGAACTTCCCATTGAATATGCTTTATCCGCAAATTTAACTGCCAAGGAATCTTTATCTTGGGTTGAGTAGATAACAACAACTTTTATTCCAAGTTCTTTACACGCCCTTATTATCCTTAAGGCTATCTCTCCCCGGTTGGCTATTAAGACACTCTTGAATTGCTTTTCCTTTCGCAAAAGACTGTAGTCTTTTTCTTGTCCTGCCAGGCTAAAACCTTTTGCAAGGAGGTCTATAAAAGATTTTGATTTTTTGTCTTTGATTATTTCCTTCAGATGATTTTCTTCGAAACTTGGAAGCTTTTTGACAATATTAGCAGTTATTATATTGCTGAATTTTTCTATATTGGGTGCTCTTAGAATGTTCTTATCCTTCTTTCCCAAAGTGACTATGTTAGACTTGAGCAAAGACTCTACTTCGTTATAAACCAAAGGTGCTGTTTTTTTCGTGTTTTTGATTACTTTCTTGCATAAGTTATAAGTGTAGGCTGCAGGTATCATAGATTTATTCAATAACCCAATTAATTTCTTTTCCCTTGAGCTGTTTTTTCTGGTCTTTTTCATAGTCGAAAGGCATGTTATTGCATATAAAAAGATTGCGGTGGCAAACAGAAACCTTTTTATAGCCAAAACTGATTCTCTGGCTGTTAAATCAGGGGGTTGGAATGGAAAATATTGACAGCTTAAAGAATAATGAAGGAGAGATTGAAAGAGAGGATATAAAGAAGATAATACCTTATGAAGATCCTTTTTTGATGATAGATAAGGTGACAAAACTTGACAAAAAAACAATCATAGCGACAAAACAAGTCAATCAAGATGAATTTTGGGTCAAAGGGCATTTTGTTGATTTCCCTATTATGCCTGGCGCTTTGATAATAGAAGGTTTTGGGCAGGCAGCCACATTGTTATTGAGATATAATATTCCAGACCATCAGGAAAAAGAGATTTTAGCATACAAAATAAAGAAAGTTACATTTTCCTATCCAACATTGCCTGGAGACAACTTAAGATTTGAGATAAAGATGGGAAGGAAAAATGAAAAGGGGGCTGTTTTCAAAGGCAAGGTTTTTGTTAATGAAAAACAATGTTCAGAAGTCAAACTTATTTTGGCAATAGTAGACAGAAAAAGATTTAGAAACAAGTTCACTAAAGGTTAAAATGTATATCAAAGGCGCTGGCATGACAAAATTTGGTGTGGAAAACAGGACCACACAGGATATGATATACGAAGCTACATTAGAAGCTCTTGATAATGCAGAGATTGGAATAGATGATATCGATGCTGTTGTTGTATCAAGTGAAGACACACAAAATAATGGGGAAAGGCAAAGGCTTATTCCGAGTTTGATTGCATCTATTTTCAAGATAAAGCTTCCAATGATACGTGTTCCGGCGGTGTGTGGCGGTGGAGGGGCTGCCTTATGGACTGCTTTAAAATTGAATTATGATAATATCTTAGTTGTAGGTGCTGAAAAACTTGCATCGACAAATACAAGCAATGTGACTGATGAGATCTTAATGGCTGCAAACAGAGTATGGGAACAGTTTGAAGGTCTGGTTTTTCCAGCGCAGAATGCATTGGTTGCGCAGCAGCATATGTTAAAATACGGAAGTACAACTGATGATTTTGCTCTTGTTGCATTGAAGAACCATGAGAATGCTTATATGAATCCTAAGGCTAGATTTTATAAAAAGAAAGTTACATTAGAAGACATAAAAAAAAGCCCGATTGTCGCTTCTCCCTTAAGGCTATTTGACTGCAGTCTGTCTGTAAATGGAGCAGCTGCCTGTATCTTAAGCAAAGACAAGACCGATATAAAAATTACCGGATCCTCTTTGTATACTGACAGGATATCTGCTTTCGAAAATAAAGACATGACAACTTGGGATGCAAGCAGGAAATCTTCAAAAGAAGCTTACGAGCAGGCAGGCATAGGTCCAAGTGACATAGATTTTGTTGAAATTCATGATGCTTTCACTCCAGTTGAGATCATAAGTTATGAGGATCTTGGTTTTTGTGAAAAAGGCCATGG
>Ga0187833_10000189_pt1 | contig 69702 bp, 75 predicted proteins | sample ETNtaG_37_FD_167968 | JGI IMG/M metagenome (GOLD analysis project Ga0187833, IMG submission 167968) | Marine microbial and viral communities from oxygen minimum zone, Eastern Pacific Ocean - ETNP2014_SV_400_PacBio MetaG (Illumina Assembly) | ecosystem: Environmental > Aquatic > Marine > Hypoxic... | reverse complement strand
ATGAATACGGCACCGAGATAATACACCGCAATAACCTTGCGGTGCTTTAATAACTTACAAAGATAAACCCAAAAATGGAGTAAAACATGGCAAGTGATAGAGAAAAACTTGACCAGATAGGCAGCAAGGCGAAGGCAACTGCCCGCAAGCTGGCACATACCTCGACCGCTATAAAAAACGAGGCATTGTTTAACATTGCAGATGCCCTTATAGCATACGAAAAGGAAATTCTTGTAGCCAACAAGGTCGATATAGACGAGGCCAAGTCATCGGGCATGGGTAATGCAATGCTGGACCGGCTGATTCTTAACACAAAACGCCTGCAAGGAATGGCCAGCGACGTGCAACAAGTGGCGGCGCTACCCGATCCGGTGGGCGAGAGCTTTGATAACAAAACGCTGCCCAACGGGCTCATGCTCGGCAGAAAACGAGTGCCTCTGGGGGTGATCGCTGCTATTTACGAGAGTCGGCCCAACGTCACCATCGATATATCAAGCCTGTGCCTAAAATCGGGCAACGCGGTTATTCTGCGTGGCGGTAAAGAGACGATAAACTCCAACAAAACGCTGGTAAAAGTGGCAACCGAAGCCTGTACCAAAGCTGGCATGCCCAGCAGCACTATCCAATATATCGAAAATCCCGATAGGGATTTAGTAAGCCATTTACTTACCATGAAAGGCTCGGTTGATCTTTTGATACCTAGGGGTGGAGCCAACCTGATCAAATTTGTCTCCGAAAACGCCACCATGGCGGTATTAACGGGGGGTATTGGCGTATGCCATACATATGTGGATAAGGCTGCTGACATAGACAAAGCGGTAGCAATTGCCTATAACGCCAAAGTGCAACGTCCTACCGTGTGCAATGCGCTTGATTCCCTGTTGGTACATAGGGACATCGCCAGCGCCTATCTGCCTAAATTAGCCAAGGAATGGAATAAGGCCAGCGTTGAGATGCATTGTGATACGCGGGCTATGGATATACTGAAGGCTGATTCCTCACTGAAACTGGTCAGCAGTAATGATGAAGACTGGGGCAAAGAGTTTCTGGCGCTAGTGGCAGCAGTAAAGGTAGTAGATTCGCTAGATGAAGCGCTAGACCACATTGAAGAATATGGCTCGGGACATTCCGAGGCCATTGTAAGCGACGACTATCTTGCAGCAATGCGTTTCCTAAACGAGGTGGATACGGCTGCGGTGTATGTAAACGCCAGCACTAGGTTCACCGACGGTGCCCAATTTGGCCTTGGCGCCGAGGTTGGCATCAGCACGCAGAAGCTGCACGCCAGAGGACCGCTGGGACTCAGGGAATTAACTACATATAAGTGGACGATAATGGGCACGGGACAGGTTCGCCCTTAAGATCAAGGGAGAATACGATGACAGACTACCGCTTCGATAGAGAGTGCCGCACGCCATATTCCGAAGCATACAGCATCACTAAAGAGGGCGAGGGGCTTGGGCGAGTGGATTTGCACTACACTTCAGGTGTAGCCTATGCCACGCTTTGCATTAACGAGGAAATCAGCATGGAAGCCATTCAGGACTTGATGAGGCTTATAGATGAAGAACTGGTGATGTCAGCAGAAATCTTCCGAGAAGACTTTATCGTAACCGTTCATCAAGGCAAGGAAATCGGGGTATTCAGCAACGAGGATGAGGAGGACGAGCAGAGCGAGGAGGCAAACTAGGCTTTTCTGCCAATACAGGAACGTACCGCTTCCTCAATGTCAGAAGAGGTCAAACAACATCTTCCAAGCAACTCCTCCGGTTTGCCCGACTTGGCATTGTTACGCTCTATAGCCACAAACTCCATAGGGACCGGCTCATTTCGAGCCACCACTTGGGCTATGGCGCTGCCAACGCCGCCGCGCTCCAAATGCTCCTCGGCAGTAATAAGGCATCCTGTCTCAGCAGCCGCCTTGATTACGATCTCCTCATCAAGCGGCTTTACCGTTGCCATGTTAATAACGCGGCAATTAATACCTCTAGCAGCAAGCCTTTCGGCAGCTTCGATTGCAGGAGATACCATAATACCGGCAGCGATAATAGCAGCATCCTTGCCATCTCTGATAATGACCGATTTGCCTATAGCAAACTTATAATCATCCCCAAAAACCACTGGCGTTTTGGATCGACTCATCCTTATGTAGAATGGCCCCTGAGTCTTGGCAGCCGCCTCAACCGCCTGCACAGCCTCAACAGAGTCGGCAGGAACAATTACAGTGAAATTGGGCAACGTACTTATCAACGCCAAGTCTTCTATGCCCTGATGCGATGCACCGTCCTCACCCACCGTAATACCTCCGTGTGTGGCCACAACCTTAACGTTTAAGCTGGGCTGGGCAATGCACACCCTGAGCTGATCAAAACAGCGGCCGCTGGCAAATACGGCAAAAGTCGACGCAAAAGGAACCTTACCCGAGGCAGCCAAACCTGCAGCAATGCTCATCATGTTCTGTTCGGCAATACCACAATCGAAGAAGCGGCCGGGAAACTCTTTGGCAAATGTTATTGTTTTGGTAGACTTTGCAAGATCGGCATCCAGCACAACTATATCGGGATTTTTCTTACCCAACTCAACCAAAGCCTTACCATATGCATCCCTAGTACTTTCAAGCACTATTCCAGCTCCTTAAGCGCCTGTTTCGTCTCTTGCTCATTGGGTGCCTTGCCATGGAAATCAACGTTGTTTTCCATATAGCTAACGCCCTTTCCTTTAATTGTGTGCGCTATTATCATCTTGGGCTGATTCGATAGTTTTTTAGCGCTTTCGATTGCGCTTAACACCTGCGTAAAATCATTGCCATCGACATTGATTACGTGCCAACCAAACGCACGCCATTTATCCGACAGCGGCTCTAGGTTCATAACATTTTTGTTCAAGCCGTCTATTTGCATCTTATTGTAATCCGTAAAAGCGATAATACGATCTAGCTTATAGTGCGCTGCGGCCATGGCCGCTTCCCAAACTTGACCCTCATCGCATTCGCCATCACCCAGCAGTGTGTAAACCCAATAATCGCGCTTATCCAGACGACCTGCTAAAGCTACGCCTATACTGAAAGAAAGCCCCTGGCCCAACGAGCCGCCAGACATCTCTACACCAGGAACCGTAGTCATATCGGTATGTCCCTGAAGTCGACTGTCCAACTGGCGTAATGTCGACAGTTCTTCGACTGGTATATAACCGCATTCGGCCAATACCGCATACAATACGGGTGCCGCATGCCCCTTGCTAAGAATAAAACGGTCGCGGTCTGCCCAATTAGGATTAGACGAATTGTGGCGCATTACCTTGAAATATAAAGCGGTAACTATCTCCACCGCAGAAAGTGAGCCACCGGGATGCCCGCTACCTGCCTTGCTCACCATACTGATGATATGACGGCGGATAGTTTTGGCCTTGCCTACCAGTTCAGTGCCAGACAATGAAAAAACCTCGGCATGTTCCGAGGTATTATCTTGTAAAGACCTTTGATTTTGAGATTGATGCATGCGCCACTTCCCAAAATTAATTATATATTATGGCAGCCTCTGGTGTCCATATTATTGCACACCGAAAAACAGATGTTATAATAAGTATCGTGATAATAGACTTTCATACCCATATATTCCCTCCTAAGATTGAGGCAAATCGCGATGAGTATAGAAAGCGTGATCCCTGCTTTAAAGAACTCTACGCGAACCCCACGGCCAAACTGGCCAACGCTGAAGACCTTATTGCAAGCATGGATGAGGATGGCATTGACGTATCCGTTGCGCTTAATATCGGCTGGTTGGACCATAATCTGTGTGTAGAAACAAATGATTACCTCATGGAGGCCGTTGCCAAACATCCAGGGCGTATAGTCGGATTTTGCTCCATTCAACCGCTGGCAGGAGCGGCGGCGATTAACGAGGTCGAGCGTTGTGCCAAAGGGGGGTTAAGAGGAATAGGCGAGCTTAGGGCCGATACTCAAGACTACGATCTTGGGAATAAGACCGTTATGGCACCGATAGCCGAGGTGGCACAGAAGTATAGCATGGTAGTCCTTACGCATTCGTCTGAGCCGGTGGGCCACGTTTACGACGGTAAAGGCAATATTAGCCCCAAAGCGCTGTATCGTTTTATCAGCAATTTCCCGGAATTGAAAGTTGTCTGCGCGCACTGGGGTGGAGGTCTTCCATTTTATGCGCTCATGCCAGAGGTAAAAAAGGCTCTAGGCAACACATATTTCGATACTGCGGCATCGCCGTATCTTTATAATAACGATATATTTTCGATAGTGAGCCAAATCGTAGATCAGGATAAAATACTTTTTGGCTCAGACTTTCCGCTTTTAAAACAGCGTTGCATAGTAAAAGATGTTCAGTCGCTGGATATAGCTAACCAAACAAAAAAGGCGTTTTTGGGAGAAAATGCCCGTACCCTTCTTAAGTTATGATGGACAAGATCCGTACTTTTATCACCATAGAACTACCGCAAAGCGTCAAAATCGTACTTAAACGATTACAGATCGATCTTGGGGCAGACAAAGATGCCTTTGTTAAATGGGTAAAACCAGATAGCATTCATCTTACACTGAAATTTTTAGGCAACATAAACCCTGAGAAAACATCTGAAATTAGCGCCGCGATGGCAAACGTTGCCCAAAACACCAAGCCCTTCTTACTGTCGGTTAGCCAATTAGGTGCATTTCCCAACACAAGGTCACCCCGCATTATTTGGGTTGGGCTTACAAATGATACCAACATCCTTGCAGGACTGCAAAAGCGCCTGGATCAATCGCTTGCCTCCGTAGGCTTCGCAATGGAAAGCAAAACTTTCTCCCCCCATCTAACGCTTGGACGCGTACGAAATGATATCAGGCCTGACCAACGAAGAGCTTTAGCCGAGAAATTAACGACAACAGGGCTCAAAAGTAACCCACCAATTAGGGTAATAGCTATCAACCTTATGCAAAGTGATTTAACTCCTCAAGGGGCACTTTACACACAACTTGCCGGCATAAATCTTTCAAAACGCCTTGTCAAAGCAAATTAGTTAGTGTATAGTATGGTGGAATTTCGGATGGGAGGTGGCTTTCTGTGGAATCTATGACTTTCCCCAAGTGTCAAAAATGCAAAACTGGTGATTTGGTGCCGCTATCTGATTTTGGCTCGCAGGGCGCACCGATACACTACAAGGCATGGGTTTGTACCAATTTGGATTGCGGATACAACATCAAGATAAGAAACGGTGACATCTACGTGAACGAGCCTATTAGCAGCGGCTCAATGCATACGCCGCGTCCTCGCTGATAATCCACAAACCTTCGATTACAACCGTAGAAATTGTGCACTATCCTTGCTATTCGAGGAAATCCTTGAGTTTCTTCGATCTGCTGGGGTGGCGCAGTTTTCGTAGAGCCTTGGCCTCGATCTGGCGAATGCGTTCACGGGTCACACTGAACTCGCGCCCCACTTCTTCCAGTGTACGGCTGCGTCCATCCTCAAGCCCAAACCTAAGCTGCAGCACGCGCCGTTCTCTTGGGCTGAGAGTATCCAAAACCTCGCTTACTTGCTCCTTGAGCAACTGATAAGAAGCTGCATCGGCAGGAGCCAGCGCACTGCGATCCTCTATAAAATCACCTAAATGACTGTCTTCCTCTTCTCCTATAGGTGTCTCTAGAGAAACCGGCTGCTGAGATGCCTTTATAATCTCTTTAACCCTATCAGAGGTTATTTCCATACCTTTGCCGATCTCTTCACTAGACGGCTCGCGGCCATATTCCTGAACCAACCGGCGGCTTGTTCTAACTAGCTTGTTGATGGTCTCAACCATATGCACCGGTATGCGAATGGTCCTGGCCTGATCGGCTATGGCGCGGGTTATTGCTTGGCGTATCCACCAGGTAGCATATGTACTGAATTTATAGCCTTTTCTATAATCGAACTTTTCAACCGCCCTGATAAGTCCGATATTTCCCTCCTGAATGAGGTCTAAAAGCGACATCCCGCGACCGATATATTTTTTGGCTATACTTACAACCAAGCGTAGATTAGCCTCGGTAAGATGTCTTTCGGCACGTTCACCATCTGTCTTCAGCCGCTTAAACCACTTTCTAAAATCTCTTTCACGCCGATGCAGATCCTCTGCGATACTGTTTAAATGAACCAGTAAGGTTTCCTGATTAAGGCCAGACAGCTTGGCAGTGATTGCATTAATACATCTCTTCGGAATAAGGGAAATATCCAAAGACAGCCTTACTATAGCCCGCTCCACCTCCTCTGGTGCCAAATTCAACTTTTCAGAAACTGTAGCTATCATTTGCAAATCAAGCTCATTATCTATAGCCGCCCTGAAAGCAGGAGTAAATACTATATTTGTTGTATCATCCCGCCCAGATAACTCCAAGGTAAGGGCTATAGCTTCGATAAGTGGCGCAGCGCCGTAAAGCTCCTTGAGTAAAGTATTAACTACATTTATTGTAGAAGGAGGCTCACCGTACTGTTCCTGCCATTCATTCTCATATCGCTCAACATGCCTGCCGTCAAGAACCCCGCGAGCAAGAGTTTTTTCACCACGTGCGTCCAGCAAATGAACCCGACCGATCTCACGCAGGTACATACGAACCGGATCATCAATAACCTCTTCCTCCCGCCGCGCCAAATCCAGGTCCTGCTCTATCACTGTCTTCGTTCTACTCTCTACTTGCACTCGCTCAAGCAATTCGTGCCCTTGCCGATCACCCTCCACTATATCAACACCATTCTCAGAAAGAGCGTCCCAGATATCCTCCAAGTGTGTCAAATCCTGCTCCGGTTTAGGCACAACCTTTAGAATGTCCTCCGGCGTGAGGAAACCCTGTTTCTTGCCCTTTTCCAGAAGCTCCTCAAAACCCCATTTTTCAGACATTCTTTCCATCAATCCCCCTATTTCCCCCAACTTGATTAAATATCTCTTTCAGTTCCTCGTCAAGCTCCACTATTTTCTGCTCAGCAGTTATATTTTCTAAAGAACCTTCATCATACATCTCGGAATACTCAAGCTGCTTTCTTTTTAATTGTACCTCTTTTAGTCTAACAACGCACTTGGCAAGTTCCTTTTCCCGCTCATACTCCATTGCTGGGGGCAATACCACGCCCATTAAGAATTCGAGGTGATCCTGCACGCAGTCGTCAACATTTTCCTCAAACGACTCAGGGTTGTCTCGCCACACTTCGTAGATATGCCGGTTATCTATGTGACTAAAGTACTCCTCAGGCAGACCAGCGCATTTGTCACGAAGATGCGGGTGTAAAAGCAGCAAGCAGAGGCAATGCTCCTCCAACTTATCACCCTTCGATTTGGGCAACGGTTGCTGGGGCCTTGCTTTTGTTTTATCAGATATGGCACTGAAAGCCATCGCTTCTAATGTAGCTTTACTGATTCCCAAAAACTCACTCGCCTTCTCGATATATATCTCTTTACGTGCCCTATCAAACTCATCGTTGATTACAGTAATAAGCTTTTGTGCGGCAACAGATCTTTCTTTCGTCTTGGACAAGTCATGCTGAGACGCCACAACCTTAAACCAGTACTCGACAACCGGTAAAGACTCATCCACCGCCTTCTTCCACAGATCTACGTCTTCTCTTATAATCTCATCAGGATCCTTGCCAGGGGGCAGTGTCACTATCCTTATCTCCATCTGAACCGGACTATCTGCCCCTGACTTTACCGGTTTTTTGTTCTTCCTGCGTTCTAAAGTCTGCCTACAAACCTCTATCCCCCGTAATGCCGCTTCATTTCCCGCAGCGTCGGAATCAAGCGCCAATACAATATTGCTGGCAAGTCGACTTAAGGAGTCGATATGACTTTCGGTTATGGCCGTGCCCATAAAAGCAACCACATTGCTCATGTCATATTGATGCGCCGTAAGTACATCCATGTAACCTTCGACAACGACCACCGTATCCTGCTGCCTTATGTCAGTATGGCTTTTATCGATACCGTAGATGATACTACTCTTGTTAAAGACCTTGGTCTGAGGTGAGTTGAGATACTTCGGGCCATCTTTGCTCAGCGCACGTCCGCCAAACCCGAGCACATTCCCCCTTCTATTGCGTATTGGAAACATGATGCGGCCGCGAAACATGTCATAAGCACTGTCTTTTTTCTTTACGATCAAACCGACGCTCTCAAGCTCAGCAACGCTGCGGCCGGTTAGATATTTCTGCATAGCATCCCAGCTATCCAAGCTATAGCCCAATTGGAAATCGTCTATTGTTTTACGGCTAATACCACGTCCTTCCAGATATTTAAGCGCTACCTGACCGCCAGGGGTATTAACCAACACATGGTGATAGTACTGGGCGGCAGCCTCGTTAACTTCATAGAGCTTCTGGTTTTCCTTGCCACTGATTCTGCCACCATAACTCAGCGAAAGCGTAACCCCAGCCTTATCAGCGAGCAAATGAACCGCCTCACCGAAATCAAGGCCGTCCTTCTTCATGACAAAACTGAAAACGTCTCCACCATCGCCACAGCCAAAACAATGCCAGTTCTGCCTTTCCGGAGATACGATGAACGAGGGAGTTTTTTCAGTATGAAACGGGCACAGCCCCTTATAGTTGCGGCCAGTTTTTTGTAAGGTAATATACTCACCGATAACGGCAACCACATCCAGTTTATCTTTTATATCATCAACCGCACTCATCTATTCCTATCCGTCGATCTTTTCGGCTATGCTAAATGCATACTGGTCGGTCATACCTGCAATATAATCTACAACCTTGCGGGCGATACTATCCTCATTTGTCCTATAATCATCGGGCATTTTGCTAGGGTTCCTATTATAATAACGGTAAAGTAAGCCTACGGTTTCTTTAGCTCTATCAGTCTCTTTGTTGGATACACAAACCCTATACACCTTATCAAACAAAAAGTTGCGCAACTCATTGGCCGCCTCCCGCACATTTTCACTCATTTTAATAACAGGCTTGTCCTCACTTTCTACGGCGCCGGTAGCTGCCCAGGAGCAATCTATAATATCACAAACCAGCGTATTTATCCTCTCAGAATGCGAGTGCCCTAAAATCGATAATGCAGCCTTGGGTAGATCCTTCTCAGTGATAAGTCCGGCTCTTATGGCATCATTGAGATCGTGATTGATATAGGCAATGGGATCGGCTATCTTGCATATCTGCGCCTCCAGCGTTGCCGGAAAATTCCACTGTGAATCAAGCAGGTCAATACCAGATTTCGAATGGTTGAGTATGCCGTCTCTTACTTCATAAGTAAGATTAAGGCCCTTACCCCTTTTTTCAAGGTATTCAACCACTCTCAAGCTCTGCTCGTTGTGCCTGAAACCATCAGGATAGAGGTTGTTCAACTCGTCCTCACCCACATGGCCGAACGGCGTATGTCCCAGATCATGCCCCAAGGCGATGGCTTCGGTTAAGTCTTCGTTAAGATTGAGTGCACGAGCTATAGAACGGCTTATCTGAGCCACCTCGATAGTATGGGTTAGACGAGTGATGTAATGATCATCTATGGGTGCAATAAATACCTGTGTCTTGTATTTAAGACGACGAAATGATTTGCAGAAAATTATACGGTCTCGATCACGCTGAAACTCCAGCCGCGTCGGGGAGGGCTCCTCCAGCCGCTGCCTACCGCGTGACAGACAACTCTTGACGGCGTATGGTGAAAGACCCTCTTCGTTTTCTTCTAAATGCTGGCGAACCCCGTTATGTATCATCGCGCCTTTACTCAAGCGGACTTAATAGCTCTTTCTCAAATTAAATATTGTATTTTATTAATCAGGACCATCGCAGCACCGGACTGTTAAGTATCAGATTCTAAATCGTTTTTCGATAAGCCGCCGGGCCCTACTACTCCTGTAAGTTTATCCACCACAGCGTCAATAACAACTGCTGGTGTAGAGGCACCAGCAGTGACTCCCACCTTGTGCTTACCTTTGAACCAAGATACATCTATCTGGTCAGCCTGTTCAATGCGATGAGTTTCCACTCTCTGGGATACACACACCTCGGCAAGCCTTTTTGTATTAGAACTGGCGCTGCCACCAACAACAATCATCAAATCCACTGTTCCAGACAACTCCAGCGCCGCCTCAAGCCTTTTCCGAGTAGCCTCACAGATAGTAGAAAAAACCCGCAGTTCGGAAATATGATCCAGTCTGGTAACTACTCCTTTAACAAAATCGACGTAACTGCTGGGACTCTGAGTGGTCTGAGATATTATGCCTAACCGATTTGGAATCTCACCAGATAAATCAGAGTAGTCAGTAACAACCCTGCCCTTTCCCTGTGACCAGCCGAGAAGTCCTTGTACTTCAGGATGGCCCACTTCACCAAAAATCACTACCGAGTACCCATCATCAACCAGCTTTTTCGCTATATTTTGCGCTTTCTTCACATGAGGGCAGGTAGTATCTACTATTTTAAGGCCCCTTTCCTTTATGTCTTGGATAACTTTAGGGCCAATCCCGTGCGAGGTGACCACAACGGTGCCTGAAGTTACCTGGTCTAGGTTATCGGCAATGGTGACGCCAAGCCGCTCCAAATCATACACAACCTTCTGATTATGCACAATTGCACCCAAACTCTGAAGATGCCCGCTTTCCCCGATAGCTTTCCGCACCACATCCAGAGCCCATCTCACACCAAAGCAAAAGCCCATCTCAGAGGCACGCTTGATTTCCAACTAGACACTCCTCATTGTTTTCGTTCTCACTGCTGTTTTGCCTGTAAACACCCCGATACTCCTCAGGCAAAAGCTCTGCAATATGGCGCATAATCATATCAGTTGCTTCCATTAGCTGTTTACGCGTAGGAACATTACCCGCTTTGGGTAAATCGAAAGGCTTGCCAATATTAACCGTTATGTGATTATGCAAAAAGACCTTAAAAAAGTTCTTCAGCTTCTCAGATCCAGTAATGCCGATGGGGAGAATTGGAACCCCTGCTCTCAGCGCTATAAGCGACGAACCAGGAAAACCCTCTATCATCTGGGCATTGGGGCTTCTCTTACCCTCAGGAAACATAGCAAGAGGGTTGCCCTTTTGAAGGGTTAAAGCCGCCTGGCGCAATGATGCCTTGTTGGGGACCCCCCTACTAACAGAAAATGAGAACGCCTGGACTATAGGGCGAGACATCCATGACTGGAAAAGCTCTTTTTTAGCCATAAATGTAAGCTTCCTAGGCAAGCTAGCAGCCAAAAGCGGTGGATCAATGAAATTCATATGATTAGAGACGATAAGCGCCGGACCTTCTTTAGGAAGATTATCCTGACCATAAACTCGCCAGCGGCACAGTATAACCAGTAGCACCTTCATAGTTGCCCTACAAAGGTAATATAAAACAGACATTACTTGTCTATATATAAAATCCATCTGTCTTCAATCGCAAAAATCTCGGCTTTTTACTTAAAACCCCTCAAACTCGATTGAGTAACTGTGACACGTCTTGTGGATTAACTTGAGGCTTAAATTTCTTTCTGGAACCTAGAACGTACGGCATGGATTCGGGAACCCATTTACCCCATCCTACCTTCATATCGATATATATACAGCTTGCTAAAATCTTACTGTTTTCTTCAGGCCATCAGTCTACACTAAACTCAAGACTATTGTCAATCGTTACGTATCTTGCACCACAGTCAGTCCCCACAACGATAAAACACCTTTTTTCAAAGCGGCGGCACATAATCCCAGCGCAGCACCGTGGTGCAAGCGTTGTCACAACCACAGTTTATACCCCTGGCAGGAAACAGCAAGTCTAAACGGTAGCTTTGAGTCTGTCAGCTGTTTTAATAAAAACATATTATAAGTTCAGTTAAAGCAAGCCCTCAATTTCCTCTATAATCATGGTGCCTTTATCCAAATCTATCTGTTTTACAACATCCTTTATGGCAGGAATTAAGAACTCTTCATCCTGACCTTTCACCACATAAACATCGTTGCTACCAGTAGCTAGAATCTGCTCTATTACGCCCAGAAACCTGCCCACTGACGTACTCACGTCAAGCCCTATTAATTGAAACTGATAATACTCATCGTCTTCAAGCGGCATAGGCTCGCCTTGAGGGGCCTGTAGATACTTACCTTTGAGTTCCTCGACCTGTTCTACACTGTCGATATTGCCCAGTTTGAGGATGACATTGCCTTTATGCGATCTGCTCCTTTCAATAAGCATGGGACTTTCATCAATATATACTTCTTGATCCGGAGCAAATCTTTGAGGAAAATCGGTGAGGATTTCAGTTTTAAAGTCACCTTTAAGGCCCCACGGGGCCATGATACGCCCGATGATTAAGAAATCGTTATCCATGTTAACTGGCTCTACTCGATATTAAGGATAACCCTAGCGCCCTGCTTGATAGCAGCAACTTTTAGCAAAGCACGTATAGCCGAGGCGATGCGTCCCTGTCTGCCGATAACCTTGCCCATATCGTCAGGAGCTACATGCAGAGTCAGAACAACACCATCTCCGTAGCCCTCGTCAACAGAGACATCCTCTGGTTTATCCACAATAGATTTGGCAATGTATTCAACCAGTTCTTTCATTTTCTACTCTTTACTCTTACCTTTTGCAGCTTGTAATTTATCTATTATGCCCATCTTAACAAGCAATCTTTCCGTGCCTTTGGTAGCCTGCGCACCATTTATAAGCCACTTAAGCGCCTTCTCTTCATTAATCACCACAATCTCGGGGTCGGCCTTGGGATCATAGTAACCCAAAATCTCCAGAAAAGCGCCATCACGAGGTGCGCGACTGTCTGCGGCCACAATACGATAGCTGGGCTTCTTTTTGGCTCCAGTGCGAGTGAGTCTAATTTTTACCAATTCGCTTTTTCTCCTCGGCTTAAAGTATAAACCCTAATATTTAAGTCTGTTTTATAATCAAGTTCAACTGCCATTAGGTTCAAGTATGATCTTGGCATCAACCGCAACAGCATTATCAGTATAAGCTATGATTGGATTTATATCTACCTCTTTTATTCCAGGATTAGCTTTAGCAAAATCCGACAGTTTAAGCAACATATCCTCTAGTAAAGCTATATCAACAGGATCGCGACCTCGGTATCCTTCCAGCAACGGATAGCCATTTAAATCCTTGATCATCTGTTTCGCGTATCTTTTAGGTATAGGCACGATGCCAAATGATACGTCTTTATAGACTTCAACCAGCTCGCCGCCGATGCCAAACATTACCACTGGCCCAAACTGGTTATCCTTAAACATACCTATGATTACCTCGACTCCAGGCTTGGCCATAGGCTGAACCGAGACGCCATCGATAATAGCATTAACGGCCTTTTGTTTGGCTAAGGCCATAATCTCATCATAGGCCTTTGTCACCTCGTCCCTACTGCCAAGCCCCAGCTTTACCCCGCCGATATCACTCTTGTGCAGAATATCTTTAGAAACAACTTTAAGCACTACTGGATATCCCATTTTTGCGCTAATGGATACCGCCTCATCTTTGGAGGTTGCGAGCTCAGCTTCATTGGTAGCAATGCCTATCTCTTTGAGCAGTAATTTCGACTCAACTTCCGTCAGATTAATTCTGCCCTCTTTTCTGACCCTTGTAATGATACCGCTTGTCAACCAAATCACCCACTCTCGATAAACCAAGCTTTACCTTCAAAAAGATAGCCTCTTGATAAAACGCTGACAAGGAACCATTATATCATTTATGAATGCAAATAGACATGCCATGCATTATTGACAAACCATCACACTGTTTTGTAAACTTGCGTTTGAAGCAGCGTTGGCAGTGCTTGATATATCGATATTTTTAAAGATTAAAAGGATCGAATTGAAGCTAGGTCACGCATGCCAGATGCGTGGCTTCTTAATTTAAAAGGTGTAAATGAGCATTATAGAGGACAACGACGAAGAGGTATATAAGGCCATAGAGCGCGAGGAACAAAGGCTTCATGACAATATAGAGCTTATAGCCTCCGAAAACTACCCGAGCAGAGCAGTGCTGGAGGCGCTAGGATCCGTGCTCAACAACAAATATGCGGAAGGCTATCCTCACAAGCGCTACTATGGCGGCTGCGAGGCCGTGGACGAAGTTGAGGACCTGGCAATCATCAGGGCCAAACAGCTCTTTGGTGCCGACCACGCCAATGTGCAGCCACATGCCGGCGCGCAAGCCAACATGGCAGCATTATTTGCTCTGCTCAATCCTGGTGACAGGGTAATGGCAATGTCGCTAGCTCAGGGTGGCCACCTAACCCACGGCAGCCCAGTTAATTTTTCTGGCAAACAATATAGTTTTGTGCCCTACAGCGTCAACCGTGATACTGAGCGGCTCGACTACGACGAAATAGAAAGAATCGCCAAAAACAACAAACCAAAGCTTATCATAGCCGGTGCCACCGCCTACAGCAGAATAATAGACTTTGAGCGATTCCAAAAAATAGCCCAGTCGATTGAGGCAACGCTGATGGCGGACATCGCTCATGTAGCTGGAATTATTGCGGCGGGATTACATCCTAGCCCGGTGCCACACGCCGCCGTGGTGACTTCCACATCGCACAAGACATTGCGTGGGCCAAGAAGCGGCTTCATACTATGTAAAGCGGACTGGGCTTCTGCTGTTGACAAAGCCGTATTTCCGGGAATCCAGGGCGGTCCGTTGATGCACTCAATTGCGGCAAAGGCCGTTGCCTTCGGCGAGGCTATGAAGCCAGAGTTTGTGGATTACCAGCGCAGAGTACTCACAAACGCAAAAGTGCTGGCCGAAAACCTAAAAAAGCTGGGGTTGCGCATATTATCCGGCGGAACGGACAACCATATGTTTATGGTTGATCTGTCCAGCACTGGCATAACGGGTAAAGCAGCAGAGGAGGCACTAGACTGCGTTGGAATAACCACCAATAAAAACGCCATACCGTTCGACCCCCTACCACCAACCATTACCAGCGGCATAAGGTTGGGCACCCCTGCCGTAACCTCAAGAGGTTTTGGCGAGGGTGAAATGCAGCTTGTAGCATCTTTCATCGTCAAAACCCTATCTAACCTCGGTAACGAAAAGGTGTATAACGATATAAAACAGGAAGTCTACCATATGACAAACAGATTTCCTGTACCGGGTATCGCCAAATACAATAATGCATGAGATTGTAAACCTTGTTGCAGACAAACCATCATGGTATAATTGATAAACTATAGAGTTGTATGTTTAACGCTTGGCTAGTACTAGGGAGATGTAGTTGCAGGATTACGAGATGGTGTTGGTTATAAACCCCGAGATAGAGGTTGCTGAGGAAGAGTCGCATCCCACCGTGGATAAAGTGGTAAAGCTGATCACCACCAAAGGCGGAACGATTACCGATATAAACCGATGGGGAAAACGCAAGCTTGCTTATCCTATAAAGACTTTCAAGGAGGGGGAATACTACTTAACGCAATTTAAAATAGACCCCAGCATTACCCATGAACTGGAAGTAAATTTGAAGCTTACCGAAGAAATACTTCGCCACCTGCTTGTCAGGCTTGGTGCGTAAGCTTTAATTCGCTTTTTTAGCGAGTCTATTGATAAAGGAGTATTGAAAATGGCCGAGATGGGGTTAAATAAAGTAATGCTCATTGGTAATCTTGGCGCTGATCCCGAAATGCGTTTCACCCCAAATGGAAGTCCAGTTACATCATTCAGGATGGCCACCAGCAGAAACTACACTTCTCCCGAGGGAGAGCGAAAGAATGAAACCACGTGGTTTGATGTGGTTACTTGGAATAAGCTGGCAGAAACCTGCAATCAATTTCTGGTCAAGGGCAAGAAAGTCTACGTGGAGGGACGCTTAAGGACGAGTAACTGGGAGGGGCAGGATGGGCAGAAGCATTACCGTACTGAAATAATAGCCAATAGAGTTCTCTTTCTAGATAGACAGGCTACGGCACCGATCAGTCAAGAAAACCATCAAGATGTGGAACCGGAAGAGATCCCCTTTTAAGACTTAATATAGTACCAAAACCCTCTTTTAGTATATTAAAATAATGATAATTTGAGGTAGATTAAGCAAAAATGGCAAGATTTCAAGGACAGAGAAGTAGAAGAGACAGAAAAAGGTATGTACCAAGACGTAGGAAGTGCACTTTCTGTGTTGAAAAAATCACAGAGATTGACTACAAGAATATTTCTTTGCTAAGACGTTTTATCTCAGATCAGAGTAAGATAGAGCCGCGCCGCAAGACTGGCACCTGTGCCAAGCATCAACGTCGTTTGACCATGGCACTAAAGCGGGCCAGACATCTGGCGCTACTTCCATACACATCTGCTCACATTAGAGCAACTGCGTGGAACCAACAAAACTAACCCTTTAAATTAATATAGCAATTTATGTTAGTTTTGTTAGAGGTAACAGTTCAGGGTTTATTACCTCTATTTGCGTTTATGTGGTATATTTTCTAAAAATACATAACTCTTTAAGAGGGAAAACCGTGAAAAACAAAATAGGTATCGGCCTTATGGGCCTCGGTGTAATCGGTTGTGGTGTTGCCAAGGTTCTGTTGGAGCGAAGTGAAGGTATATCGAAACAGTCGGGAAGCCCGCTCGTGCTCAAAAAGGTGCTGGTAAAAGACATGAGCAAAAAGCGCAACGTTGACCTTGATTCAAACCTGCTTACCACAAACAGTGATGACATTCTTAGCGATCCCGATATAGACATCGTTATCGAAGTTATCGGCGGCGAAAACCCAGCGCTTGATTTAGTTAAAAAGGCGTTATCAAGTGAAAAACACGTTGTTACAGCTAACAAAGAGATAATCTCCAAATATGGGCCAGAGTTATTTACCTTGGCCGACGAGAACAAAGTCGACATCCTCTATGAGGCCAGCGTCGGTGGCGGCATACCGTTGACCAATGCCTTTAAACAAGACCTGCTGGCTAGCAACATTACATCCATACAGGCAATCATCAACGCGACAACGAATTTCGTACTTACCAGTATGGCCAAAGAGGGTTTTGAGTTCGATGAGGCGGTAAGAAGAGCACAGCAGTTGGGCTACGCCGAAACCGACCCAACCAACGACATCGAGGGCGTCGACGCAATGTACAAAGTGGCCATTCTGGCAACGCTGGCCTTCAGAACAAATGTGACACCGGACGATGTGTACCGTGAGGGGATATCCAAGCTGGCTTGGCGCGACTTTCAATACGCACAAGAGCTGGGCTACGCTATTAAGCTGCTGGCAATTGCAAAAAAAGACGATGGCGCCATCGAGGCACGAGTCCATCCTACCTTTGTGCCCCAAGACCTGCTTATGGCCCAGGTAAACGGCGTGTTCAACGCGGTGCAGGTAGAAGGTGATCTTGTGGGACGGGTGATCTTCTACGGAAGGGGTGCGGGGCCGGAACCGACCACCAGCGCCATCATCACCGATGTTATCAACATAGCGCAGGATATCAAGCTGGGATTCAGCAGAAGACCGAAATTCGGATTGAGCAGGACCAAGAAAATAAAGCCCATGTCGGATATTGACACGCGCTATTACATAAGAATGAGAGTTACCGACACTCCCGGAGTGCTTGCCCAGATAGCCAAAACCTTTGGTGATCTTGACATAAGCATTGCTTCTGCACTACAAAAAGCGGTAGACGAAAAAACGCAGAGCACGGAGTTAGTGATGATGACCCACCCGGCACGCGAATCGGCAATGCAGTCGGCACTGGGACAGTTGGAGAATTTATCGGCTGTCAGGGAGGTTAGCAATTTCATTAGGGTTGAAGCCTAGCATATTACAAAAATACAGGGAGTTTCTACCAATGACGGCGGGGACTCCTATTTACACTCTGGGAGAGGCCGATACGCCTCTTGTCAGATCGCGCACGCTGGAAAAAGAGTTTGGTGTTGGCGCTCTATACTTCAAGCTTGAGGGATGCAACCCGACCGGGTCGTTCAAGGATAGAGGCATGGTGATGGCCGTGGCCAAGGCAGTGGAGCAAAGGAGCAGGGCTATTATTTGCGCGTCCACCGGCAACACTAGCGCCTCGGCGGCGGCGTATGGTGCATACTGGGGATTGATGACGTGTGTTATAGTGCCTCGCGGCAGCATCGCCATGGGCAAACTGGCCCAAGCGGTGGTTTACGGAGCCGAGGTAATAGCAATAGCCGGAAACTTTGACAAGGCACTAATGTTGGTGCGCAAACTTGCCGAAAAACATCCGATAACGGTGGTCAACTCTATAAATCCAAATCGTATAGAGGGGCAAAAAACCGGGGCCTTTGAGATATCAGATGCTCTTGGCGATGCACCGGACTACCACTTTATACCCGTGGGCAACGCTGGCAACATCACCTCATACTGGAAAGGCTACGTCGAGTACCACCAAGCCGGTAAATCAAACATATTGCCCAAAATGATGGGTTTTCAGGCCGATGGTGCAGCACCTATCGTCAAAGGTCATATAATAGATAACCCTGAGACAATAGCAACGGCTATACGCATCGGCAACCCCGCCAGCTGGAAAGCGGCGGAGGCCGCCAGAGACGAGTCGGGTGGGATTTTAGACATCGTAACCGACGGTGAGATAATGAACGCATACAAACTACTTGCCACCAAGGAAGGCATTATCGGGGAACCGGCCTCAGCATCTTCTCTGGCCGGATTGATTAAGAGCGTAAAAAGTGGGCTCAACCTTGCGGGTAAGACTGCGGTTTGCATTATCACCGGCAACGGGCTCAAGGACCCTGACACCGCACTAAAAACCGCCAAGCCCCCAATCGAACTCCCCGCAGAAACGGGTGCTATTGAACAAGCTTTAAATCTGGGTTAAACTGCATTTAAGCCTTGTTAGGATACATACAATGCTCACCCATCGTACAAAAGTTATTGTCAATCCTATGACTCCCAGCGGTATGCGATGGCACTAGGTGCCGATATGGCAGATGGACTGCTTGACGTCGTAGTGCTCGGCGATATGAATAAAATTGAATTCATACAAGGACTGACAATGGCTTACAAAGGCACCTTGGGCAAACATCCCAAGATGAGTACATATAAAGTGGAAAAGATCGACATTAAGCCAGCAGAATCGTTATTTTTACAAACAGACGGAGAACTTATGGGACAAGCGCCCACTAGTTTCAGGGTGCTGCCCCAAACATTACGCATAGCAATTTACAGCACATCATAAGCCTTTTAAGGAGCAAAGTATGACACTTGCCGAGAAAATATTGGCCGCACATTCGGGAAAAGATAAGGTTGCACCTGGCGAATTTATAAGCGCCAAGGTCGATGTTGTCTTGTCCAACGATATCACCGCACCCATAGCTATCCGAGAATTCAGGCGCATCGGGGTGAAAAAGGTTTTCGATCCCAAAAAGGTGATAATGTTATCGGATCACTTCGTGCCCAACAAGGATATCCGCTCCGCCGAACAGGCCAAGATACTGCGTGATTTTGCCCACGAGCAGGGTATCGTCTACTTCGAAGTCGGCCAGATGGGAATAGAACATGTGCTCCTTCCCGAACAGGGGCTAGTAGTGCCCGGTGATGTGATAATCGGAGCAGACTCACATACATGCACGTACGGGGCGGTGGGAGCATTTGCCACCGGCATGGGTTCAACCGACATTGCCTCGGCTATGGCCACCGGCGAGATCTGGATGAAGGTTCCTCAAACGATTAAATTCGTTTTTCATGGCAGGGCACAGAAGTGGGTGTCGGGGAAGGATTTTATTCTTCACACAATAGGCGATATAGGGGTTGACGGCGCGCTGTACTCCGCCATGGAGTTTACCGGCTCGGCAATCGATAAACTATCAATGGATAGCCGCTTTACCATGGCAAACATGGCCGTAGAGGCCGGTGCCAAGGCAGGGCTGTTCCGCGTGGATAAGAGAACCGAGGCATACTTACAAAACCGTGCCAAACGCCCATACGTGGCTTATGAAGCAGACAAAGATGCTAGGTATGCACAGGTAATAGAATATGACGCTACGCGCATCGAGCCGCAAGTGGCATTCCCCCACCTACCATCGAATACCAAACCAATCAGTCAGGTGGGCGATGTAAAAATCGACCAGTCGGTGATAGGCAGCTGCACCAACGGCCGTATCGAAGACCTCAAAATTGCCGCTGACATACTGCAGTGGCAACGGGTCAACGAAAACATACGCTGCATAGTTATCCCAGGCACACAGGATGTTTACTTGGAGGCCATGCGCCGCGGCTACATCGAGATTTTCATTAGGGCTGGTGCCGTGGTGAGCACACCTACATGTGGCCCATGTCTTGGCGGCCACATGGGGGTACTGGCGGACGGGGAAAAAGCCATATCCACAACCAATCGCAACTTCGTGGGGCGGATGGGAAGCACGGGGGCCAAGATTTACCTTTCCAATCCCGCTATCGCAGCTGCCAGCGCCATTTTAGGCCGGATAGCTAGCCCAAACGAAATACAGAACTAAACACCTGTATTAGGAGGATAAAAACCTTGAAACTGAAAGGTAAAGTGTTTAAATACGGAGCAAATGTGGATACAGATGTGATTATCCCCGCCCGTTACCTCAACGTTTCCGATCCATCGGAACTGGCAAAACACTGCATGGAGGATATAGATACAGGGTTTATCTCAAAAGTTAAGTCCGGGGATATAATCCTTGGCACCACCAACTTCGGATGCGGCTCTTCTCGTGAACACGCACCACTGGCTATAAAAACGTCTGGGGTCAGTTGCGTTATCGCCAAAAGCTTTGCCCGAATTTTTTCGAGAAACGCTATTAATATCGGCCTGCCGTTGCTTGAGTGCGAAGAAGCAGTAAAAGAAACTGAGGCAGGAGATATACTTGAGATTGAACTGGCTAGTGGCAAGATAGTGAATAGTACCAAAAACCTTAGATTTCACGCTGAACCGTATCCAAAGTTCATGCTTGAACTAGTATCCGCAGGCGGGCTTGTCGAATACACCAAACAGAAAATAGCAAACAAGGGGAAATAGGATGAAGTTCAATATCGTAGTGCTTCCTGGCGATGGCATCGGCCCTGAGGTTGTCAAGGAGTCGGTTAACGTCTTAAAAAGTATTGGCAATAAATATGGGCACCAGTTCAATTTCAATTATGGCGACATCGGCGGTATTTCAATAGATAATCATGGCGAGGCGCTAACAAAGGAAGTTCTCAGGAAGTGCGCAAAGAGCGATGCTATTTTACTTGGCGCTGTTGGTGGACCGAAGTGGGATGACCCTGTTGGAAATGTGCGCCCAGAGGACGGCCTTTTGGCACTACGAAAGGGTTTGGGTCTTTTTGCCAATTTGAGGCCTGTCAAACTGGTCGGTTTCTTGAAAAACTCGACTAACCTGAAGCCAGAAATTGTTGAGGGTATCGACTTCATTTTTGTCAGAGAGCTTACCGGAGGTCTATATTTCGGCAAACCAAAAAGGCAATGGACCACTGGCAAGGGTCGCCGAGCCGTTGACACCATGGCCTACAACGAACAAGAGGTGAACCGCATTGTGAGGGTAGGATTTGAGCTGGCCAGCAGCAGAAAGAAGAAGCTCATTTCTGTAGATAAGGCAAATGTGTTGGAGTCATCGCGGCTGTGGCGCCAGGTGGCCATAGAAGTATCTGCTGAATACCCAGATGTTGAGTTGGAGCACATGCTAGTTGATGCCTGCGCTATGCGCCTCATCCAACAGCCGACCTATCTGGATGTCTTGGTTACCGAAAACACATTCGGCGATATACTAAGCGACGAGGCCTCAATGCTTGCCGGATCGATGGGCATGCTACCCTCGGCAAGCCTTGCCGGGATACCAACGGCAGAGTCGCGCAGTATGGGGCTTTATGAGCCGATTCATGGCAGTGCACCACGCCGCGCCGGATTGGATATGGCTAATCCTATAGGCACTATACTTAGTATAGCCTTGATGCTACGCTATTCACTGGGATTGACTAAGGAAGCGGAAGCAGTTGAAAAAGCAGTTGATGTGGCTTTGGGGGATGGTTATCGTACCTATGATATAATGCAGGAAAGTTCAACCCAAGTGGGAACAAAAAAAATGGGACAACTCATCGCAGAGCGAGTTTAGTAATTACAATTAACACACTTGCCATTATGGGATAGTGTAAATTGATTCATACGCAAAGGGGAATTTAAGGGAATTGTCGCAGATACAACTATACGATACAACGCTGCGGGACGGAGCCCAGAGCGAAGGCGTATCCTTTTCTGTTAAGGACAAGCTTAAAATAGTGTCCAAGCTGGATGAGCTCGGCATCCGCTATATTGAGGGTGGATGGCCCGGTTCCAACCCCAAAGACATAGATTTCTTCAAAGCCGTCAAGGGATTAACCCTCAAGCAGGCGGGGCTTGTTGCATTCGGCAGCACTCGCCATGCCAAAAACAAGGTAGAAAACGACCCTAATATAAAAGCTATGCTTAATGCCGGCACCAAAGCGGTTTGCCTAGTAGGCAAATCGTCAGAACTTCACGCAACGCAGGTGCTGGAAACAACTCTTGAAGAAAACCTGAGCATGATATCGGATTCCATACGCTATCCTAAATCCAAGGGATACACCGTATTTTTCGATGCAGAGCACTTTTTTGACGGATTTAAGGCTAATTCAGCTTACTCACTGAAGGTAATCGAGGTGGCAGCCTTGGCAGGCGCTGACTGCGTGATACTGTGCGATACCAGTGGCGGTTCGCTGCCGCAGGAGATCGCTGAAGCAACTACCGCGTCATTGGTATACAAGGTGCCACTGGGAATACACGCCCACAACGACAGTGAGTTGGCGGTAGCCAACTCACTGGCCGCAGTTGCTGCCGGTGCAATACATGTACAGGGAACAATAAACGGATACGGAGAGCGCTGTGGCAACGCCAACCTGTGCTCCATCATTCCGGCACTCAAACTTAAAATGGGTTTAGATTGTTTGACCATTGAGCAGCTTGCTAAGCTGTCCGAGGCTTCGCATTACGTAAGTGAGATAGCCAACCTCGTACCAAACCAGTATCAGCCTTATGTGGGAGCAAGCGCCTTTGCCCACAAAGCAGGACTGCATGTATCCGGCATAATGCGCAATGAAGCAAGCTACCAGCACATGGATCCATTGCTCGTCGGAAATGAAAGCCGCGTGCTAGTATCAGAGCTATCGGGTAAGAGCAATATTATCTACATAGCCAGTAACCTTGGTTATGATCTGTCCAAAGAAAACGATTACACCTATGGTGTTCTGGACGAGATAAAGCGTCTGGAGAATATGGGATTCCAGTACGATGTTGCTGAAGCCTCTTTCGAGATGTTGCTGAAACGATCGCAGCAAGGATATAAGGCGCCATTTGAGTTGGTTGATTTTATGGTTGTGGTGGAAGGTCAGCGCCGCCCCCCTGCATCCGGCAACGGCGACAATATACTATCCGAGGCAATGGTAAAGGTGCGCGTTGGGAATGAAACATTCCATACCGCGGCTGAAGGAAATGGCCCAGTGGATGCGCTGGACGCTGCGTTGCGCAAAGCGTTACTTCGGTTCTATCCCAATGTGGCTCAAGTTAAGCTGATAGACTATAAAGTACGCATCCTTGAGGAGAGTGAAGGTACTGGCGCACCCGTTCGCGTGCTTATAGAATCAACCGATGGCGAGCACTCCTGGCGTACGATGGGAAGCTCAACTAACCTCATAGAGGCAAGCTGGTTATCACTGGTGGATAGCTTAGAATACTGGCTGCTGCACAAAGATAAAAAACATAAGCGTTAATACTTCTATTTGCTACGGATTAGAGAGAGGAACTCGGCGCGAGTTGCGGCTTTGCTTCTGAAGATACCCCTGTTGGCAGAGGTTACGAAATTACTTCCTGGTTTTTTGATGCCGCGCATGGTCATACACAGGTGCTCCGCCTGAACCACCACCGCAACACCCTGAGGCTTTAGGCCATTCATTATTATTTCAGCTATTTCGGAAGTTAACCTTTCCTGAAGCTGCGGCTTTTTGGCGATAATTTCGACCACACGCGCCAGTTTGCTTACTCCTACAACACGGCCATTAGGGATATAACCAACGTCAACAGTGCCAAAAAACGGCATGAAATGATGCTCGCACATGGAGTAGAATGGTATGTCCTTGAGGATAACCATTTCACGATGCTCTTCATTAAAACCCACTTCAAGTTCTTCGGCCGGGTCCTGATGCGCACCGCTAAATATCTCCTGATACATCACTGCGATGCGATGAGGAGTATCTATCAAACCTTCACGGTTGATATCATCTCCAATGGCCTCTATCATCATGGCCACCGCTTTTTCTATCTTATCCTTGTCAATAGGATTCATACTTTATGTCAACTCCTATTCGTTGATGCAAGCAATCGGTTAAGCGCATTCATATAAGCCTTAGCGCTGGCAACAATGATATCCGTGGAAACACCTTTACCGATATAGCCTATACCATCGCTCTCGATCTTAATTGTCACCTCGCCCTGAGCATCAATGCCACCGGAAACTGATTTGACGCTAAACTGTGCCAGATCATTGGGAACTTTGACCATTCCCTTGATCGCCTTATAGATAGCATCCACCGGCCCGGTTCCATAGGCTGATCCAGTCAGAATCTTGCCCTCGGGACCAATCAGCTTTACTGATGCCGTGGGCACAGCCGGCTCACCGCAAGAAACCTGTACATGCTCCAGATGATAGGTCTCGGTCATCGTACGCAGTTCATCTGCAACTAGAGAGTCAAGATCAGCCTCGGTAACCTCTTTCTTCTTATCCGCCAATTCCTTATACGCGACAAACGTTCTTTCAAACTCCTCCTTGTTTAAGTTATGGCCCAGTTTTTCCAGTCGATCTCGTACCGCATGTCTGCCTGAGGTTTTACCAAGCACGATTTTACTTTCACTCACGCCAATACTTTTGGGGGTCATAATCTCATATGTGGAGCTATCTTTGAGCATTCCGTCCTGATGAAGCCCCGAGGCATGGGCGAATGCGTTGATACCAACTATAGCCTTATTAGGCGAAACTTCCATTCCCATATATCTGCTCACCATTCTGCTGGTGCGATAAATCCGCTTTGGATTTATCCTGGTTTCGGCCTGATAGAAGTCTTTTCTGGTGCCAAGGGCCATTACGATTTCTTCCAGGGCAGCATTGCCGGCACGCTCTCCCACGCCGTTGATGGTACACTCCACCTGCCGAGCGCCATATTCGATCGCCCGCAACGAATTGGCCACAGCCTGACCCAGATCATCGTGACAGTGCACCGAAATAACAACCTTTTCTATGCCGGGCACGTTCTCTTTCACATAGTTTATCAACTGGCCAAACTCATCCGGCTGTATGTAGCCCACAGTATCGGGCACATTTATAATTGTGGCGCCAGCCTTTACCGCGGCACTTAGCACTTTACACAGATAGTCGGGGTCGCTGCGCGTGGCATCCATTGCCGAAAATTCCATGTCAGAACAAAACCGTTTGGCATAAGTTACCGCATCCGTCGTCAGCTCAAGCACCTCTTCCCTGCTCATGTGCAATTGCTGGTTCAAGTGAATGTCGGATGTAGAAATGACGACATGCAGCAGCGGCGCCACAGCGCTTTTAAGTGCTGCCCAAGTGGAATCTATCTGCTCGTGTTTAAAGCCGGAAAGTCCGGCGATGCTACAGTTCCTGAGTTCCTTAGACAACAGTTCGACCGCATCAAAATCCCCCTGAGAGGTGTGCGGAAACCCCGCTTCTATGATATCAACGCCTAGCTTTTCCAACTGACGGCCTATATCCAGTTTCTCGGTTATAGTAAGAGCCCCGCCTGCGGCCTGCTCACCATCTCTTAATGTTGTATCAAAGATAACAACCTTATCCATGGCGTACTTCCCATTATTATTTGTCGAGCCAACTCATCATATCACGTAGTTGCTTGCCAACTATTTCGATCTCGTGGTCTACATCGGCGCGTTTGAGCGCATTGTACATGGGACGACCCGCCTGGTTCTCTAAAATCCACTCGCGGGCAAAGCTACCATCCTGAATCTCGGCTAGTATTTGGCCCATTTCGTCTTTTACCATGTCGTCTATAACTCGCGGACCACGTGTGTAGTCACCATACTCAGCAGTATCGCTAACAGAATAGCGCATGTAGTCAAAGCCACCTTTGTAAATCAGATCAACGATCAACTTAAGTTCGTGACAGACCTCAAAATATGCTATTTCTGGCTGGTATCCGGCCTCAACAAGCGTCTCGAAACCGGCTTTGATCAGGCTGGTTACACCGCCGCAGAGCACCGCCTGCTCACCAAAAAGATCGGTTTCGGTTTCTTCCTCAAAGGTTGTCTCAAGTACACCTGCCCTAGTCGATCCCATTCCCTTGGCATAGGCCAAGGCCTTCTCCTTAGCCTGGCCCGATGCATTCTGATAAATAGCAACCAGCGCCGGCACCGCCGAGCCCTCTGTGTAGAGTTGGCGCACAATGTGACCAGGGCCCTTAGGTGCAACCATGGCTACATCAACATCTTTAGGTGGAACTATTTGGTTGTAATGAATATTGAATCCATGGGCAAACATAAGCATTTTACCCTTAGTAAGTCCCTTTTTCACTTCACCATAGTAAACCTTTTTTTGAACCTGATCCTCAACCAGCATAATCATCACGTCAGCCGCTTTGGCCACAGCTTCAGCCGAAAGAACATCGAAACCAGCATCCTTGGCCAGCTTGTAACCCTCGCTACCCTCTAATTCAGCGACTACCACATCCATACCGCTGTCTCTCAGATTCTGTGCATGGGCATGCCCTTGGCTGCCATAACCGATTATGCCTATCTTCTTGCCTGCCAGAAGATCGAGATTTGCATCTTTATCGTAGTACATTTTTGCCATCATCTGCTCCTAAAAATTGTATTTTATTATAATTCTAACCTTTTTTCTTTCTGCGGCGGGTTATCTCCTGCACCGACTCCCCGTCTATAGGCGAACTTCCACTTGTTCCACGCACCATGGCGACACGGCCAGTTCTAACCAATTCCTTGACCCCAAATCCCTTCAGCAAGTCCAGCAGTGATTCTATCTTGCCCTCATCGCCAGTAATCTCCACCATCACGGAATCGGGAGCAACATCCACAATGTTAGCCCTAAATATATCGACTATCTCCATAATTTCGCCACGGTTAGCCGGTGTGGCCCTAACTTTCACTAGCGCCAACTCGCGCGCAACCATATTATCCTTGGAAATATCAGATACTTTAACCACATCGATAACCTTATACAACTGCTTGACTACCTGCTCTACTGCAGTGTTGGCACCATCTACCACGATGGTCATTCGCGAAAGGCCAGGTACTTCCGAATGGCCCACAGCAATACTCTCAATATTAAACACTCTCCTTCTAAAAAGACTAGAAACACGATTGAGCACACCGGGCTTATCTTCGACTAATGCAACTAGGGTATGTTTTATTGATGTTACCACACCTTAACCTCGCTTTTTGGGTCTTCAAGCAATTCACATATCGCAGACCCCAACTTTACCATGGGATAAACGTTTTCCTCAGGCTCAACCCTGAAATCGATAAGGTATGGGCCATCGTGGTTAGTGGCCTTTTTGATGGCGGGTAAAACGTCAATTTTCTTGGTTACCACTTGCCCCGGAACCCCATAGGCTTCAGCTATTTTGACAAAGTTGGGTGCTGATATTGGCGTGGCAACATAACGTTTGCCCCAGAAGAACTCCTGCCACTGCCTTACTAGACCTAGATAGCCATTATTGAAGATAGCTATCTTGATGGGAAGCCTTTCCTGCTGAATTGTAGCCAGCTCCTGCAGCGTCATCTGGAAACTACCATCGCCATCTATAGACCATACCGTCTCCTTGGGGCGTCCCACCTGTACTCCGATAGCCGCCGGCAGCGAGTATCCCATTGTTCCCAGCCCACCGGAAGAAACAAAACTCCTGGGTTTGTTGATAACAGAGTGCTGCGCCGCCCACATCTGGTGCTGACCCACACCGGTAACGATAATTGCATCGCCGCCGTTTACCTCTGCAATAGTACGAACGACGTGCTGCGGCAATACGCTATCGATATCCCTAATCTCATGCGACGGATGCTCTCCACACCACTGATCGATCTGATTAATCCAGCTACCGTGCGTTTGCGGTTCAATTTGTTTATTTAGATCGGCAAGCACGCTCTTTATGTCACCGACTATGGGCACGGCTACCTTTACGTTTTTGCCTATCTCAGCAGGATCAATATCAATATGTATAACATGAGCATGCGGCGCAAAGGTGCTCAGTTTGCTGGTAACACGGTCATCGAACCGCATCCCAATAGCAACTATCAGGTCGGATTCAGTCACAGCGTAGTTGGCATAGGCCATACCGTGCATGCCTACCATACCATAGTAAAGTACATGCTTCTGTGGAAAACAGCCGATACCCAGCAGCGTGTTGATAACCGGTATCTGTGCCTTTTCCGCAAACTCTTTTAGCTCTGTTGCCGCATTAGAGATTATTACCCCATTGCCGGCAAGTATTACAGGGCGTTTGGCCGCATAAATAGCTTTACACGCTTTCTTGATCTGGGCGGAATGCCCCTTTGTTATCGGCTTAAATCCTGGCAGATTGATTTTTTCCGGATACTTGAAATCGGTCTCCTCAACCCATACATCGCTGGGCACGTCGATCAGAACTGGGCCGGGCCGGCCTGTGCCAGCGATATGAAACGCTTCCTTGACCGCTTCGGCCATCTCATCGGCCTTCATAATCAAATAGTTATGCTTGGTAATGGGCAGCGTAATTCCAGTTATATCTATCTCCTGAAACGCATCTTTACCCAAAGAGGGCCTATCCACTTGACCGGTTATGGCAACAACCGGTACCGAATCCAAATACGCTGTGGCAATGCCGGTAACCAGGTTGGTTGCACCGGGTCCTGACGTGGCTACACAACACCCGACCCTACCGGTAACACGAGCATAAGCATCCGCTGCATGCGCCGCAGCCTGCTCATGCCTAACCAATATAAAACGAAGTTGCGGATACTGCTCAAAGGTATCGAAAAACTGTATAACCCGACCCCCGGGAAACCCGAACATTACCTCTACACCTTCTTTCACCAACCCCTCACATAATATCTGCGCACCATTTAGCTTCATAATGTCTCCCTATTTTAAAAACACCGCTCCTGTGCTGGCGGAGGCCACCATTTCAGAATATCGTTTTAGATAGCCTGTCTTTATCTTCGGCTCAAAGTTAGGCAGCGCCGCGAGTCGTGCATCGATTTCGATATCGCTCAATTCAACATCTAGCTTGTGACCGGGTATATTAATCGAGATTGTATCTCCGTCTTTCAGCGCCGCGATAGGCCCACCACTGGCCGCTTCAGGTGAAACATGACCGATAGCAGACCCTCGTGTTGCTCCAGAAAAACGCCCGTCGGTAATCAGTGCCACTTCCTTGTCCATGCCCATACCGCTGAGCATAGAGGTTGGTGTCAGCATCTCGGGCATACCGGGACCGCCCTTAGGACCTTCGTACCGCACGACAATAACATCACCTTTATTGATCGCATTGACCTGAATGGCCGCCGTGGCTTGAGCCTCTGAGTTATAAATCCGTGCCGGACCCTTATGCACCATCATCTCAGGAGCAACTGCGGCACTCTTTACCACCGCACCTTCCGGGGCAAGGTTACCAAACATTATCGTCAACCCACCGGAAGCCGAGTAAGCATTTGCCTTGGGATGAATCACATCCTGATTGCGATTAACAGCACTTTGAGCTATTTGACCGACGGTTTTGCCAGATACCGTTTTGACGCTTGTATTCAACAAGTCGTCCAGTTCCTTACACACCGCAGGTATACCGCCGGCAAGGTCAAGGTCTTCTATATGTTGCTCGCTTGACGGGCTTATTTTTGCCAAGTGCGGCGTCTCTTACTTATCTGGTCAATTGTCTCAAGTGAGAAATCGACACCCGCCTCGCTGGCAATAGCCATCATATGCAGTACTGAGTTAGTGCTGCCACCCAGCGCCATATCCACCGCAAAAGCGTTATGAATTGACTCTTTGATTACGATGTCATTTGGGCATATATTATCAGCTATCAGTTCCATAACTCGACTGCCAGCCTCTTTAGCCAAATGTATGCGCCGCGAATCAACAGCGGGTATAGTACCATTGCCCGGCAACCCCATGCCTACAGCCTCGGTAAGACAGTTCATGGTGTTGGCGGTGAACATGCCAGAGCAACTGCCGCAGCCGGGACAGGCCAGTGTTTCTATCTCCGCCAACTCGGCCTCTGTCATCTGACCACTGATAACCTTGCCCACAGCCATAAACACTGTGTTCAGATCGACCGAGTTTAGCTCGCCGCCCTTCCTGCCAGCCAGCATCGGCCCGCCGCTGATAAATATCGATGGTATATTCAATCTGACCGCCGCCATCAGCATACCAGGAACTATCTTGTCGCAATTGGGGATGAACACCAGCCCATCAAAAGCATGGGCCTGAACTGTTATTTCTATCGAATCGGCTATCAGTTCGCGGCTGGGCAAGCTGTATCTCATGCCCAAATGATTCATAGCAATACCATCACATACACCAATGGTATTAAATTCAAACGGTGTGCCACCGGCGTTGCGCACACCGGCCTTAACCGCCTCTGCAATCTTTTCCAGATATATGTGGCCAGGAATAATCTCGTTAAAACTATTAACGATGCCGATAAACGGCTGTTTTAATTCCTTATCGGTACACCCCAATGCCCTAAGCAAGGCCCTATGCGGTGCACGTTCAATCCCTTTTTTAATTGAGTCGCTCTTCATTATAGAAATTCCCCACTACAAATTAGTCTCGTCATTACATAATATGTCAAAAAGCTATCACAGCTATATTGAGTTGTCAAGAAAAGAAGTTAAACAAAAAACAGCCACTTTCAGTCAAAATGCATCGAATTAAGGTGTAATAACGTCTTTTTTAGTCTACTGATTACCTTTTTTGAAAAGGCTTAAAAATCTGTCCTCGTACTCTTTAAACAAGTCCCACTTATCCAACTCTGTCTTCAGGTCACTAACCTTTGATTTGTCCTGTTCAGTTTGCTTAAAAAGCTTTTCAATACGGCGACGAATTCTTATTTCATCCTCGATGGAGTTGACCTTCTCGCTTGTCTCCGAAGTTGATGTTTGCGATTCAGGTGCCATGTTGCCCATCATTTCTTCCATCTGCTCAGAACTCTTTACCAGTTGCTCTATTTCACTATCAGAATCCTTTATCAAAACGTCCATGTTGTCCATATCCAAATCAATCTCAATCATCTTGCACAGCACATCCAGCACAGCCTTTGACGATCTTGGATTTGGAATTGTAACCGTATAATATGGCAACTGCCCCAACAAACAAACAGCCTCGATATTTCGCTCCGCAGCCACCCCCAACAGCAAACCGTTCATGCCACTGATCGAACCGTCGCCCATCAGAATAACCTGATGCTTTCTTAAAAAGCCTAGTAGTTCGCGCTCATTGGCCACCGCTAAAATTCTTGGCTTTTGCCTGTGTCTGATTGCCGCCGGTGCAGCAGCACAGGTGTATATACGTTTAACCTCAAGACCAGCTGCAACATTCAAAACCTCAACAGCATAATCATAGCCTTTGCGGGAAGGCTGAGACTCGCCTAGAAAAAACACTAAATCGCTATCGGTTTTATCGTTCCGCCAAATATAAAACTTACTTTCCGGAAATCGGGGTAGCTGAGCCAGTCCCTTTTCTATAAAAACGCCGGGCAGGTCGAAAAGCTCGGGAAGCTCCAAGCTTCCTACTTCCTCGGCTCCAAGCATCTCCTTAAGATACCCAACCGCCCCAACGCCAACATGCCCCATTCCCGGCCATGCGGCAACCATCGTCGCATTTCTCAAATTCAGATTTTTTCCTATATCGGATGTCATCGGCTTTTACCAAAACCTTTCTTGCTATATTATAACTGCTACCAGCAAGGAATTCTATATATTACGGGACATCTACTAAATCAATGAAATGAGCGTTGATTTACGTCATGGGGCTGTGCTAAGATTTGCTACGATGAACTTCGATATAGATATTCAAATCGACGAGCCCTTTGTTAACGATATCGATAAGGCCTTGCTTAAAAAAGCAGCTCGTATAACACTGGAAACAAAAGAAGGGCACGACTCCTTTGAACTGAGTATAGTAATTACCGATGATGATAATATCCACCGTATCAATAAAGAATACCGCGGAGTTGATGCGCCAACCGATGTGATTTCTTTCGCTCTATTTGAAGCGCAAGGCTCCTTTGTAATGCCTCCTGATGATACGCGGCACCTGGGTGAGGCAATTATCTCGTATCCGCGAGCATTAAACCAAGCCCGCGAACAAAAACACTCAATCGAAAGAGAGCTAGCGTGGTTAGTGATACACGGCGTGCTGCACCTACTGGGTTACAACCATGAAACGGACGCGGATCGGCAAACCATGCAAACAATCGAAAGCGAAATACTGAATGCAATCGACTGTAGCTAGTAGACAATTCCCTCCCCTTTTCTAGTGATTTATTCGGCCGTACCTGATAAAATAGATTTCATTAAAGCAGGTTGGATGGTATAGATGAGTCCTCAGGTTTTCTATCAGAAGTGGCGCCCTCAAACACTGGCCGAAGTAGTGGGCCAGCAACACATAACACAAACGCTGTCCAATGCCCTGGCGACAGATCGTGTAGCCCACGCCTACCTTTTCTGCGGCCCCCGTGGCACCGGTAAAACCAGCACAGGGCGCGTATTAGCAAAAGCGGTTAACTGCCTTGAAAATGGCAAGGGGGAGCCATGCAACACATGTCAGATATGCATAGGGATAAACGAGGGGCGTAATCTGGATCTGATTGAAATCGATGCTGCTTCCCATACAGGTGTGGACGATATCCGCAAACTGCGCGAAAACGTAAACTACTCGCCCGATTTAGCCAGATTCAAAGTATACATTATCGATGAGGTGCATATGTTGTCGGACTCAGCGTTTAACGCACTGCTCAAAACACTTGAGGAGCCACCTCCACACGTCATTTTCGTACTAGCAACAACAGAGATACACAAGATTCCGCCTACAATATTATCCAGATGTCAACGCTTCGATTTTCGACGCATTTCGCTTGGCGATATCATTGGCAGATTAGAGGGGATATGCCAGAGCGAGGGTATTGAAGCCGATGGGCAGGCGCTAGGGTTAATCGGCAAAGCGGCCACTGGAAGCCTGCGTGACGCCGAAAATCTGTTGGAGCGGCTCACCATATCGCACAGCTCCAAAATCACCATGGAGAACGCGCAGGAGCTATTGGGAATAACTGGGGATGAGCGCGCCAGTCAGATGGTAAAATATATTTTAACTAAAGATGTAACCGCAGGTATAACGACTATCAACGCTGTAGCAGGCGAAGGGCTGGATATGCGCCAGTTCACCAAGGAGATAGTTGAGTATTTGCGTGGCACTCTAATGATAAAGGTTGGCTCCGTCAAAACGTTGGACCTCGACAAGTCGACTATTGAAGAAATGAAGCAGATTGCAAATCAATCGTCGGCGGAAGAAATCCTAGAGGCAATAAAGCTGTTCGGTAAGGTCAACTTAAGGCCGGAAACACAATCCACCATACCGATTGAGTTGGCCATAGTGGAGTTCTCGCTGCCCAAAGCAGTACCAGTCAAAGTTGCGCGGCCGACGAACAAGCCAGAGCCGTCTGCCAAGAAATCGCAAGCGCCTAAGCCTGTAAAACCCAAACAAACGCAACCAAAAGCAGAAACAACGACTCAAAGCACCAGTAAGCCAGTTGAGACAACTCCCCCCGTTGAAGCGACGACTGAAAGCAAAACAATAAGCGCTAAAGAACCCATTAAGACAACTCCTATAATTGAACCGACGGCAAAAGAAGAAACACCCATACACAAAGCACAACCCATACCGGATGATGCAACGACTATACCTTTGAGCGAACGAAATCTCGCATTTTTCCAGCAGCATTGGAAATCTGTCGTACAAAATCTAAAAGGCGTCGGCTCAACGGGCAACTTAGATGCTCTACTCAGAAGCGCCTGTGATCCCATAGCGTTGGAAGACAATACCATAGTACTCGGCTTTTACTATCCGTTCCACAAGGAAAAAATCGAGGACCCGAAATACCAGCGCTTTGTGGAACAGGCGATAAGTAAGGTGTTTGGAGCCGAGTATAAGGTCCGCTGTGAGCTTACCCCACGGGAACAGAAAAAACAAAAGCTGCTTGACGTAGCACTGGGAATGGGAGCCGAAATTATAAGCGATGAGCAGGGAGGAAACCAATGAACATAAATAAAAACATGTTGCGTCAGATGCAGCAGATGCAAAAAGACCTTGCCAAAGCTCAGGAAGAACTTGGCGAAGCAACGGTGGAAGCAAGTTCAGGTGGTGGTGGCGTTACCGTTATCATGAACGGCCATCAAAAAATTCTATCCATCAAGATAACCAAAGAGGCTGTTGACCCCAACGATGTGGAGATGCTGCAGGATTTAATTATTAGCGCCATTAACAAGGCAGCAGAGAAGGTACAAGAAATGTCTAACAGCCGCATGGGTGGATTCAATATACCGGGACTAACTTAAATAAATGGGAGTGGTTTTTGAATTTTCAATCAACACCAGAGCCCATCTCTCGACTCATCGAGGAGTTCAATAAGCTGCCAGGTATAGGGCCCAAGAGCGCAGCTAGGCTCACGTACTACATGCTGCGTATGCCGGAAGTCGAGGCCAGATCATTGGCGGAGGCCATACTGGCGGTTAAAGAAAAAGTTGTACTCTGTTCAGAATGTCAGAACATAACCGATTCAAACCCATGTCGAATCTGCGCAGATACCCAGCGCGATCACTGCATAACTTGCGTTGTTGAAGAGCCGCTGGATATCCTCGCCATTGAACGCACTAGAAAATATACCGGCGTTTACCACGTGCTACACGGTGTCATCTCCCCCACCGATGGCATCGGGCCGGATGACCTCAAAATTAAAGAGCTGCTGGTAAGAATCCAAAACGGCGACGTCAGTGAGATAATCTTAGCCACCAACCCCAACCTAGAAGGCGAAGCCACCGCCATGTACCTGCAGCGATTGATTGTTCCCCTAGGCATAAAGGTTACCCGCCTAGCCCGTGGATTGCCCGTTGGTGGCGACTTGGAATATGCTGACGAGATTACGCTTATCAGAGCGCTGGAGGGGCGTCAGGAATTTTAGCCAATTACCGCATAACTAAGGAAGCTTTATGAATACGGACACAATCTATGAAGAAACCCTATCATCATCGATGATGAAGATGGCTATAGTATTGGTGGGAGCAATCACAGTCACATTCCTCGTAATCTATATCTATAACCAAGCCACCGGCGGGGAGATTGACGACATCACCAGTTGGTACTGGCTGATGATGTTTCTCATCTTTGCCGTGGTGACAGCCGTCTTAACTAATTTCAGAAATCTGAATATAAAGATCACGGCCAGCACGATTACAGTGCGCTTCGGCATGTTCAAGAGCATAATACAGTGGCAAAACGTTGAAAAATGTTTGTACGATAAGGACTCCTCATTTGGCTATGGTGGCTTCGGTCTGCGCTTGACCCGTGGCCACGGCACATGGATACGCGCCCTCATCCTTATTAACCGTCCGCGAATAGCGCTAAATCTTAAAACAGGTAAATCAAAACGAATCGTATTCTCTACCGATAACCCCGACCAGATCATGGAAATAGCCAAACAACAGGATATCTCTACTTACTAAGTAAGCAAATGGCCAAACCGCGTGTATATAAAACCGAAGCCATCGTTTTAAAACGAACTAATCTGGGTGAGGCGGATAAAATCCTTGTCCTTTACACCCCTAACTTGGGCAAAATCAGGGCTGTCGCCAAAGGTGTCAGAAGGCCTAAAAGCAAACTGGGCGGCCATGTGGAAACCCTTACTCACAGCTCAATAATGCTAGCAAAGGGTCGCAACCTTGACATCATTATCCAGAGCCAAGCCATAGACAGCTATCTTCCCCTGCGAAACGACCTGTGGCGTACTAGCTGCGCCCTTTACACAGCAGAACTGATTGACCGTTTTACCGAAGAGCAAATGAGGAACTACCCCATATATAGACTGCTTTTAGATACCATCGGTAATATAGTTGAAGCCGGCAACATCGATCTGTTGCTGCGCTACTTTGAGATACAGCTGCTAGGCTATCTGGGTTACAAACCACAGCTTCAGTCCTGCATAAGCTGCAAAAAAGAACTTGAACCTCAAGATAACTACTTCAGCGCCAGCGGCGGCGGTGTATTGTGTCCAAGTTGCAAAACAACTGAGCCGCGAGTAAGACCACTGTCGCTGAACGCACTTAAGGTAATGCGCCTGATTCAGACCAGCAACTACGACAATGCCAGTAAAGTACGCCTAAACGCTGGCCTGTCAAAAGAACTTGAGATCGTACTGCGGGAATACATTCGATACATTTTGGAGAGGGAGGTAAAGAGTGCGGAGTTTCTTGATCAGCTAAGAAGGGCATAAAAAAATTATCGGCTAAAACGCTTTTCAAGTACCTCTGCTACCTCAAAGGGGTCACTGGCAACAACGCTGGCAGCATAGAGCTCCATGGCACCCACGTCGGAAACCTTGCTATCGAGATCACCACGGTCGACGATACGAACCACCACCGGGAAACCGTTCCAGTCTTCCTCAACTTCGACAATGGGCGGCATCTGAATTATCATGTTAAAAGAGCTTACCGTAAAGCTGTCGCGCAGACAACTCAAAACGACATACACCTTTTCCTTAAGAGAATCACTGAGCTGCGGCGCCATCAGCACCACTTCTTTTTCCTTTACCGGCGTCAAGTGAGATAAAATACGCACGCCACCGTGCTCAATGCCACAGCCAACAGCCTTGTGCGCCTTATATAAATCGTCGAAGTAATCAGAGTCGTATTGCAAATTATAAGCGATAGCGGCGCGGCGATGGTGTTCTATCTTGGCATAATGCATATGTCGCGTCAGTGCCACCTGCGCGTGGCCATGAAGCAACGATGCTCCCGCCCTCCATAAGCAGTTCCACATGAAGAGGTAGTACCTAGCCTCAGGATCGACTTTATTCGCTTCTAGCGCCCATTTGAGACCGGTATCAATATAATCAGCAATCTGCCCTGAAGTAAACTTGAGCGGGTTGGAATTTTTGAAGATGAGTACTCCATGCAAGCCATCATACTTGGCCACGTTACCGGCGGTAATACAGTATTTGCCCTCGACGCGGCCGAAGACGTCCGCCGGGGTATATTTTTCGGGATCGGCAAACGGATCCTGGTCATAGACCACATCAACATACTCCTTGGAAGCATCGGGCCGGTCTGCCCGCAGCTTATTGAACAATGATTCTTCGAATGTAACAAGGTTGGTGACTCGGGTGACTTTCTGCGTCAGCACTTGCTCAACCGAGCCAAAGTGCCCCCTTATCCAATCGTGCATGGTTTCGGGAGGCCGAATCTGCCCCTCCGTTGCACAAACATGGAAAAGGCGGAGGAATCTTTCCTTTTCCCTCACCTCAAGTTTATCGATAATCTTATCCAGGTCAGAGATTTCCGACATGAGACTCCCTAAATTCTAGTGCCTGAAGTGCCGAACACCGGTAAACACCATGGCCATATTATACTTATCGGCCGCCTCAATAGAGGCTTTGTCATTTATCGAGCCACCAGGCTGGATAATGGCAGTAATGCCCGCCTTATGCGCCAACTCCACACAATCAGGAAACGGAAAGAAGGCATCGGAGGCCATAACAGCGCCCTTGGCTGCGTCACCCGACAGCTTGAACGATAGCTCAACACTGATGACACGGTTGGGCTGACCAGCGCCCATACCCAACAGTACCTTCTCCTTGACGAAAACGATAGCGTTGGACTTGATATGCTTGACAGCTTTGAAGGCGAAGATCAGATCTTTGAGCTCCTGCTCCGTCGACTGGCGCTTGGTCACCGTTTTAAGGTCAAGCTTCTCCTCAGGATATATATCGGCGTCCTGTACCAGCATCCCGCCCTCAACGCGGCGATAGTCATATCCTTTGAAATCGGATGGCTTGGCCAGTAGAATGCGTACATCTTTCTTCTTTTTTATAAACTCTAGCGCATCCTCATCATAAGCCGGCGCAATTACTATCTCATAATAGTTCTTGCCTATCTCCTGCGCGGTGACCAGATTGACCTTGCGATTGATAGCACATATGCCGCCAAAGGCAGAAACCGGATCTCCGGCATATGCCCGCTTGTAAGCCTCAACCAATACTGGGTGCGAGGCCAGCCCGCAGGGGTTGGTATGTTTGACCACAGAAACAGTCGGTTCGCTGTAATCCGTCGCTATGCCCCAAGCAGCATCGGCATCAAGGATATTATTGAAGGACAGCGCCTTGCCCCATAGCTGCTCAGCGGAAATAATACCGGTCTTTTCTGTTCCCCCAACGACCATCTCCTCGTAGAACGACGCCTTTTGGTGGGAGTTCTCTCCGTAGCGCAGGTCACACTTCTTTTTAAGCGCAATCGTCATATCCTCGGGCAATCCTATTGCATCATCCAGCAGGTACTGCGAAATGGCTGTATCGTAGATAGCAGTGTGTTGATACGCTTTTTGGGCCAACTTTTTGCGCTCTTCCTGAGGCACATCGCCCTTCTGCAATAAAGCAAGTACGCTATCGTAATCATCGGGATCGACGACGACCAGCACGCTGGGGAAGTTTTTGGCAGACGCCCTTATCATCGTCGGCCCGCCAATGTCGATGTTCTCCAGCGCGTCTGCAAGCATTACGTCTGGTTTGGCAACGGTCTGCATAAACGGATAAAGGTTGACTACCACCATATCAATAGGGCCTATCTTGTTACTATCAAGTTCCTTCATGTGGCCCAGATTATCACGCCTAGCTAGGATTCCACCGTGCACCATGGGATGCAACGTTTTCACACGGCCATCGAGTATTTCGGGAAAACCGGTAAGTTCAGAAACACTGTGCACTTTGACGCCAGCATCACTTAAGGCCTTTTTGGTACCACCGGTGCTATAAATATCTACGTTTAACTTTTCCAATCCCTTGGCTAAATCAACCAGCCCTGTTTTGTTCGACACACTAAGAATTGCTTTCATATCATCGACCTCCACTTTTCTATATCTTCATTTACTCCGAAACATTCCTCCACAAATGAAGTTGGGAGCTCAATCTATTGTAACCTTGGAACCCGATTTTTCCGTTTTAACCACCTCGCCTACAATCAGAGTGTCTGAAACAGCAGATTTCACTTTATCGACGTCACTTGGCGAGCAGATAACAATCATACCCAGTCCCATATTGAAAACGCGGTACATCTCGATAGGATTGACATCGCCTATTTTCTGTATCAACTCGAATATAGGAGAAATCTGCCACTTGCTAGAATCAAAACGAGCCGTAAGACCATCGGGAACAATACGCGGAACGTTTTCAATGAGTCCGCCTCCGGTTATATGTGCCATACCATTAATATAAGACAGCGCCGATTTCAGCGTATTATAATAGCAGCGATGAGGCTCAAGCAGTTCTTCACCTAGAGTTCGACCGAGTTTAGCATAAACCTTGTTTAGATTGGCAACATCCTCACCAAATATCTTACGAACCAGAGAATAACCATTGGTATGAAGCCCACTGGATGGTAGACCTAAAATGACATCGCCTGCCTGTATATCTGAGCCATTAATAACCTTGCTTTTTTCGACGATGCCAAGCACAAAGCCAGCAAGATCATAATCGCCCTCGGCATAAATGCCCGGAAGCTCGGCAGTCTCACCGCCTATAAGCGCAATATCCGCATCACGGCATGCGGACGCCACTCCGCTTACTATACTTTCCGCTTGAGTAGGATCAAGGCTGGCCACGGCCAGATAATCCATAAAGAAAAGGGGCTCGGCGCCGCAGGTAAAGATATCGTTTATGCAATGGTTTACGATATCGATACCCACTGTATCGTGTTTATCCAGCGCAATGGCAATCTTAAGTTTGGTACCAACGCTATCGACGCTGGAAACAAGCACCTTGTTGCTATTATCCGATAACTGATAAAGACCACCAAAGAAACCAAGATCGGTTATAACATGAGAATTGAAAGTGGAGCGAGCGTGCTTTTTAATACGGCTAACAGCTTCGTTACCAGCATCTATGTTAACTCCGGCTGTAGCGTATTTGCTCTTTTCCTGCGCCAATACTTGACCTCCAAGCTTTAGTTTTATAAAGAGGTTGAATCTGAAGATTCCAGCGCCAGCTTATCCATTTCAAGCTGAACAGGCACCGGATAATCGCCGGTAAAGCAAGCTACACACAATTCGCTCTTGGCGATATCAACCGCCTTAAGCAAACCCGTTACACTGAGATAACCCAACGAATCGGCCCCGATATGCCGAGCTATCTCCGGAATCGTCTTTTGGGCGGCTATCAGCTCGCCTCTGGTGGCCATATCAACTCCTAAAAAACATGGATAACGTAGAGGCGGAGCACAGATACGCATATGCACTTCCTTTGCTCCAGCCCTTTTCAGCATACTAATAACGTGCGGTGTGGTGGTGCCACGTACTATGCTATCGTCTATGACAACCAGCCGCTTTCCCCCAATTATCCGGGGTAATGGATTAAATTTTATACGTACACCCAAGTCTCTGATCCGCTGATCGGGCTCAATAAAGGTGCGCCCTACATATCTATTCTTAAGCAACCCCTCACTGACCGGAATACCCGACTGCCGTGCGTAGCCTATACCCGCAGCCGTAGCCGAATCGGGAACACCTATAACAAGGTCAGCATCAACCGGATGCTCGGTAGCCAGTTGTGCACCCATTGCCTCCCGCGTTGCATACAGCAAGCGGTCTTTTATAACACTGTCGGGCCTAGCAAAGTAGATGTATTCGAACACACAAAAAGCGTGCTTTTCCGATGCCTCTTTGTAGCTTTTGAGGCCATTAGTACTGATTTCAAGTATCTCGCCGGGCTCGACTTCACGTACCGAAAATACTCCCAAGTGATCTAAGGCACAGCTTTCGGATGCAATCATCCAGTGACCGTTTATCTGCCCCAAACTCATAGGCCGCACCCCCAGAGGGTCACGAATACCAAACAACCTGTCGGGGGTCATGATTACAAGACAATATGCACCGACTAAGCGGTGCATCGTAGATCTTATTTTATCCACCCACGTCTTCTCCGGAGAGGACGCAATTAGGTACGCTATAACCTCAGAATCAGTGGAGGTGGCAAAAGTATATCCCTTGTCCTCAAGCTCTTTGCGCAGATACTCTGCATTAACTATATTTCCATTATGAGCAAGCGCCATCATTCCCAAGGAGCTGTCAACGGATATGGGCTGTGCATTGGCAAGGTGGCTCGAGCCGGTGGTGGAATAACGATTATGGCCAATAGCCATATCTCCAAAAAGCTGCCCCAATGTGGGCTCATCAAAAATCTGGGACACAAGGCCCATGTTGGTATGTACGTGAATCCGATGGCCATCTGCTGTGGCGATTCCTGCGCTTTCTTGGCCACGGTGCTGAAGAGCGTAGAGTGCAAAAAAAGTAAGTCTGGCTACATCTTCACCGGGGGCATAAACACCAAATATTCCGCACGATTCATGCATTTACGCTTTTAGCCGCCCACCTTACATAGCAAAATAAACTTATCTACCGATTTGAGTATAGCCCCCTCAGAGCCTTTGGGTCAAGCCTATGCCAAAATAAACAGCTGCATCAATATCAGCAAATAGCGCCTGGCTGTAAAAAACGACTTTGTAGTTATCGAGAAAGCACGCATGGTTGTTACTACTTTTCTAATTGACAGTAATCGCCTTTTTGTGCTATTGTTTCGGCGATGATTTGGAGGTAAGCAGGAGTGCATACCCTATGGTAAGTGCTCCTGTATCATAAATGGGAAGAAATCACCAAGAGGTGATGGTGATATTGTAAATCCAGTAGCCATATTATTTAACGGCATCACACTCTCAGCATTCTACTTGCTAATCTCTTCGGGATTAGGACTGATATTCGGGATAGCGCGCATAATGAATATGGCGCACGCCTCCTTCTACGCGATGGGGGCTTATTTATGCATCGGACTATATGCAGTAGCCCGCCTCAATTTCTTCCTGGCTCTATTCATCGCTGTTGTTGTAATGGCAGCAGGGGGACTCCTTATTTACTGGTTTTTGTCAGGGCAGTCGCTGGCAAAAACGATTGGCAGCAGGCCACTCGGGATACTGCTTACAACAAGAGCTCTGTCCTACGTACTTATTGCAGCTTTAGCCCTAGGCTTTACCTCTGTATCTGAACCAGCAATAACGTTGATATATGGCCAGTGGCAGATTGCAGATACCAATATAGCCTTTGACAGGTTGGTCTTTGCCGGCATCAGTGTTGTGCTGGTAGCAGCTCTATTCTCCTTCATCAACTACACAAAAATGGGAAAATCCATAAAAGCCCTCATGCAAAATAGAGATGCAGCCGTAATCATGGGCATAAACCCGCAGCGTGCCAGTGCTATAGCATTTATCATCGGCACCATAATGGCAGCCGTCGGTGGTTTCCTTATGGCACCGATAGAGTTAGCCGACCTAGCCACAGTAGATGCACTTCAATTCAAAGTGATGATGGTTGTCATTATAGGTGGAATCGGGAGTCTGAATGGCACTATTGCTGCAGCTTTCATCCTTGGCTTTATCGAATCAATTGCTGCAGCATTTTGGGGCACTAGCTGGTCCACTGTGGTCGTGCTCGCTTTCGCCATAACGTTTTTCGCTATCAGGCCAAAGGGTCTGTTCGGTTATAGATACAGGACAATGTGATTGGATTGAAGGAAACACCCGTTTCATGAAGGAATTACCCTTAAAACTTACTGGGACAAAGATTACGGTGATAGTAATTATCGCGGTTCTGTTTTTCGTCCCTATCATGCTATCAGGTCCATTGCAACTTCGGTTCGTGGATATCCTACAGATGGGGATGATATGGGTGATTATGGCTAGCAGTTATCGTTTGATAACTATGACAGGACAATTATCATTGGCACATGGCGCATGGATGGCAATCGGTGGTTACGTTACAGCCGTCCTATCCACAACGTCTGGCGGACTTGTCAACTATGGGTGGAACTGGTGGGCCACGATACCCATAGCCATCATCGTTACCGGAATCTGCGCATTACCTATAGGCTTGATCTGCCTAAGAGTAAAGGGACTATATTTTATCTTCATGACTTTTGGTATTGCTCTGCTGGCACAGGCAATAATCACCTCTTGGACAAGTGCAACGGGTGGCACTGATGGCATAGCAAGCGTCCCATCACCCACGCTGGGAAGCATCAACTTCAGCGGAAGCGAAGGAAGCACGGCGTACTTCTACTTAACATTTGCCTTTATGTTAATTGCGCTGCTGGTAATATGGAGAGTGGAGTCAACCCGTTTGATTCAGCTTACAGATCAGGCAATAAGGCAAAATGACAACCTCGCCTCAAGTGTGGGTATCAGGGTTGCCAAATACAAAGTGCTCAATTTTACAGTCAGCGCCATGTTAGCCGGCCTGTGTGGCTCATTGATCGCGGGTTACAACAATGCCGTCGCCCCATCAAGCTATCTTGAGGGCTTGCTGCCCATAGTCTATGTCATAGGTGGTGGAAGAGAGGTCCTTATAGGCCCCGTAGTGGGGGCACTGGCGTTCTCCGGTCTACCGGAACTTTTCGGCATACCAACGGGATACGAACCGATATTCTTCGCATCTATTCTCATTATTATAATTACCATTCTGCCAGGAGGACTGGCGAGCATCCCATCCATCCTGCGTCGTCGCTTCAGTAAGAAAGAGGTGATAATGCCATCGCAATGGGTGTAGCGGCCGTAAATATAATTCCGATTTTTGGCGGAGGTTAAACACAACTTGGCACCACTACTAGAAGTTAAAGAAATAACAAAGCGTTTCGGTGAATTAACCGTACTCAGCGGGATAAACTTTGGTGTGCACAAAGGCGAAATTGTGGGTATTATCGGCCCTAATGGTGCAGGAAAAACAACTCTTTTTAACATCATTAGCGGCTATCTTAAACCAACGAGTGGCACTGTTGAATTGAACGGAGAAAGTATCACCGGCAAGCCGACAGAGGATATTGCCAAGTGCGGCCTGGTTCGCACTTTTCAGAAGCCAAACGTATGGCCAGCAAAAACCATGCTGGAAAACGTGCGCATCGGGCTCCATACCAGAGCAAGAGTGAAATTCATCGACGCGTTCTTGGGCTTACCTAAAGCCAAACGAGCAAGGGAAGCAGAAGAGGTTGAGGCCATGGAACGTTTGCGCCTGATGGGACTTAACGAAATGGCAATGCAAAAGGCAGCTAATCAATCATACGGACGCAGAAAGGCTCTCGGTATTGCCATAGCATTGGCGGCCAACCCACAGGTGCTGCTGCTTGACGAGCCGGTAACCGGCATGCTAGACACCGAAACCAGACGCATGATGGATAGAATCAGGAAAATACGCGATGAACTGGGCATAACCGTACTTGTTGTAGAGCGCCACATGAAATTCGTCATGGGGCTGTGCGAGAGAATCGTGGCGCTGGATTATGGCCAAAAAATCGCTGAAGGCACGCCGGATTACGTTACAAGCCACCAAGAAGTTATAGATGCCTATATGGGAGTCGACTAGAGGTGAAACAATACGATAAAGTTCTGCTTAGTTGCGAAAACCTCGATATAAGACGTGACGGCATTGTGAAGATCGTAAGAGGAATCTCGCTGGAGGTAGGCGTGGGTGAGTTCGTCTCTATTGTCGGCTCAAACGGCACCGGCAAATCAACAATACTAAAGGCGATTTCTGGTATAAAAAAACTTCACTCCGGCCAAATATGGTTCGATGGTAAGCGCATTGATGGATTGGAACCCCAAGCCATTCTCAAAAAAGGCATTTCTTATTGCCCTGAAGGCAGGTTGCTTTTCTCCCACATGACCGTAGAAGACAACCTTAAAATAGGAGCTTTTATCAAAAAATACGATGCTAAAGTTAAGGAAGACATCGAAGAAATGTACGATCGCTTTCCCGTACTGGGCAAGAAGCGTCATCAGTATGCCAGGCAGATCAGTGGAGCTCAGCAGATGCTGCTTTCCATTGCCCGCTCAATCATGAGTAAACCAAAGTTATTATTAATAGATGAGCCATCGCAGGGGATGTCCCCCTTGGTAATCAAAGACATTGCAGAGATACTGAAAAAATTCAACGAGAAAGGGCTTACGATTCTTTTGGTGGGACAAAACGCCAAGCTCTGTTTCAAGTTGGCCAACAGAGCATATCTTGTTGAAATGGGTGAAGTTGTGCTTAAAGGGGATGCTAAAGAAATGGCCAAGAATCCCAAGGTGCAAAATACTTACCTTGGTATGGATTAAATCCTCACTTGGAAACTAAAGCTGCCACTCTGTCCAAGATTTTATGGGCAACATCTATTTTATCCATTAAAGGGAGCTTTTCTTTTTCTCCATGGCTATCTATAATCATTACCTCGTTGGTATCAGCACCAAAACCGCTGTTTTTGGCGGTGATATCATTTGCGACGATAAAGTCCAGATTCTTGTGGGCCAGTTTTTTTGTGGCATTACTTTCCAAATCGTCGCTTTCAGCGGCAAATCCGATTTTAACCGGCACTTTAACCTCGCTTAGAATATCTATGGTTCTCTCAAGATCGATGTTCAAGGATTCATCGCTCTTTTTTATTTTGCGATCAGCAATACTTCTTGGGCGATAATCCGCCACCGCCGCAGCCATAATCAATACATCGGCATCGGTTACAGCATTAACAACAGCGTTATACATCTGTTGGGCAGTATCAATCAATTGTAGCTCGACCCCGTAAGGAGTGCTCAAAGACGTAGGTGCGCTTACCAGCACAACACTAGCACCGCGATCGCGCGCCGCCTCGGCAAGCGCATAGCCCATCTTGCCAGAGGAGCGATTACTGATACGCCGGATCAGATCAATCGGCTCTTGCGTACCTCCTGCGGTCACTACGATTTTCCTGTCGGTCAAATCTCCACCCGCACCCAAAACCTGACGTATTGCCCCAGAAATATTCGATATATCGGTAAGGCGCCCCTTGCCCACAGCACCAGTGGCCAAACGTCCGGTGTCGGGTCCGACGAACACAATCCCCCTGTTTTTGAGCTTATCGATGTTCTCCTGAGTAACTTTATTGCGGTACATGCGATAATTCATCGCCGGCGCAACAATCACTGGGGCCTCGGTTGCTAGCACAGTACAGCTAAGCATATCATCGGCGATGCCGTTTGCCAGCTTGGCGATGATATTGGCAGTGGCTGGGCAAATGACAACTAAATCAGCCCTTTCCGAAAGTGATATATGAGCGATATTGTAATCCGTCGTCTCGCCAAACATCTCAGTAATCACAGGCCTCTTAGTGAGACTGCCAAATGAAATGGGTTTTACAAACTCGGTGGCGGCCTGGGTCATCACCACATCGAGCACTACACCGACCTGTACCAGTTTGCTGGCAAGGCCAACTGCCTTATAAACCGAGATGCTACCGGTTACGCCGAGCACTATGTTTTTACCCTGAAGCATTATCATCCCCCTTACGCTGAGGATGATTAGCATTAAGCTCGTATATCAACCGCAATCCAATCAGCGTTAACTCGGGAATCACCTCGTCAATCACCTTGGTCTCCCTAGCTATAGTAGGCGCCAGCCCACCGGTAGCAAGGACCTTTACATCGCCGTCCATCTCCCGCTTCATACGTTCAACCAGCCCCTCTATAAGCCCCACATAACCGTAAATAAGGCCGGATTGCATAGCAGCAACTGTATTCTTGCCTATAGCCTTCCCCGGACTATGCAGCTCTACTCTGGGCAACATGGCAGTTTGCTTAAACAAGGCCTCAGCGGATATTCCTATTCCAGGCGCAACAGCTCCACCAAGAAAATGGCCTTCGGCCGAAACCACCTCCAGCGAAGTAGCTGTGCCGAAATCGATGATAATCATCTGCTCTTTATACAGATGATGAGCGGCCACAGCATTTACCACCCTGTCGGCGCCCACCTCACGGGGATTGTCGTAATTGAGCTTAACCCCCGTCCTGATACCAGCGCCTACTATCAGCGGCCTGAATCCAAATGAACGCTTGCACAATCCTTCAAATATATACAGCAGTTGCGGGGCGACGCAGGAAACGATGGCGCCATTGATATCATCCATGGCAATATTCTTATCAGCTAGCAGATTGCGCAGCAGTGCTGTATACTCATCAGCAGTCTTGTAGATGTCAGTGAAAAGATTCCACGTTGCACGCAACTGCTCATCTTTAAAGACACCGACAACTACATTGGTATTGCCCACATCAACGGCCAGTAACACTAGTGCCTCCCATGCAAGTTGCTAGCTTCACAGCTGAGTCTATTTTAGTGAAGTTTTTAAAAAGCTGCAACAATAGCTTATCCAAGCATGCAATTCTATGATCGTTAGCCGGTTCATTTTTTATTATCACCACGATTTATCAGGGACGCCAGATATCCGGCGCCGAAACCGTTATCGATGTTAACAACCGAAACACCAGGCGAGCAACTGTTAAGCATAGTCAGTAGAGGTGCTATACCACTAAAACTGGTACCGTAACCACAACTGGTGGGCACGGCAACAATCGGCACCGATACAAGCCCGCTCACTACGCCGGGTAGCGCCCCCTCCATACCAGCAACTACCACAATAACCTTGGCCTTGCGCAAGCGCGATAGCTGATCGAACAGACGATGTATTCCGGCCACACCCACGTCATATGCGCGATCAACCACATTACCCATAAGCTCAGCGGTGATGGCCGCCTCCTCGGCAACGGGCAGGTCAGCAGTGCCCGCGCTCAAGACCATTATCCCCTCACTGAGTCCCTTATTTTTCGAGCGATCAACGAATATAGTGCGAGCCACGTCGTTATAGATAGCATCCGAAACAACTTTTACGACCGCTGTATACGCCTCGGCGCTGGCCCTAGTAACCAGTACCTTATCCGATGAAGCCGTCAACTTTTCGACGATAGCGGTAATCTGCTCCGTTGTTTTGCCTTGACCAAAAACGACTTCGGGAAAATCGCGGCGCAATGCCCGGTGATGATCCAGCTTAGCAAAGCCTATATCCTCATACGGCAGGTTGCGCAGCCTCTGAAGCGCTGAGTCGATATCCAACTTGCCGGCGACTACGTCTGCCAGTAACGTTCTTAATCTTTCCTGATCTATTTGACCATACCTCCGCTCTATCTGGCGTTTATGATAACACTACGATTAGTATGCACACAATTATAATCTTATGTCAATTGCCACGTTGCGAGTCAGTGCGCTTTCTTGACATAGCATCGTAGCGGACGATATAATTTTGGCTGAGAAACAAACGATCATTTTAGCTAATTTGGCAGCGTAGCTCAGAGGCAGAGCAGGGGACTCATAAGCCCTTGGCCGGTGGTTCGAATCCACCCGCTGCCACTTACAAATCGTCGCTTAACACTTCACTTGCCACTTTACGCTCGGGACAGTACTTACCGCTACAAGGTAGATTGGCAAAGAGATATATAGAGCAACTTGAGTTGGCCTATTTCACACCTCTAGATGAGCGATAGGCAGCACTATTAGGATCCATCTGTTTAGCTTTTTTATCTTTTATTCTTCTGTTTCATCTTGTTCATGAACGAGTCCAGTAGCTTTAATCAATGTTGATGGGGGGGTTATGGGAGTTATATCTAGGGTTTTCCGAATTTTTGGAGTCAGAACGGTCGTCATCTGGTGTCCTACTTCTCTTGCTGAAAACTGAACGAGCCATCATTTACCTCCTCGCTGTAGTTTCTCAAGTGTTAGCATTATAACATCGTGAGGCAAATTGGAAATATATTGATAAGTGGTTTTATCTGTAAATCGTGATATAGTATAATGCTTTCAACTGCTACATATATCGTAAAAGCCTCAATAATCAGGGTATGGAGACTGAAATGAACGACCAACCCAACAAAGTAGTCATAAGGTTTAATCAACAGCAGCTCCAACTACTTGATAATCTCAAGCGCAGCGGCAAATTCGGCTCAAGTCATGAGGAGGTTATTCGAACCGCCTTTCGCCAATACATAAAGCAGACGATCAATCGGAGCCAGCCATGACCACTCAATACGGCAATGTACGATTCGATCTTACGCTGCAGCCAGTTTCAGGCGTGGCCGTACCCGTCTACCAGGGCGAGGTGCTGCGCATCGCTCAAGTTGAGGGCAGCCAGTGTGTTGATTTCAACTGCTACAACCTGCACGACTACAAAGAGCACATGTCGGTAGGGCCCTCTGCCGGATTCCGCAAGGTAAAGGGCGACGTGATAATGACCCGGCACCCACGGTCTCGACCAATACTGGCTATTCTAGAGATGCCCAAAACCTGCGTTACCGATGTCATAGCTCCGGGATGCTCTTCTCCTCTTTTCAAGCGTAGAACCGGTCTGGATGATCACACTAATTGCCAACACACCTTTGCTACGTGCATCGCTGAATACGGTCTTGCTGCAGAAGACATCCATAACTCCTTCAACCTGTGGATGAATAGCGGCTGGACGGAGGACGGCAAATACTACTCATCACCCGACAGAAATACCGGCAAAAAGGGTGATTATGTCGATTTCCTGGTGCTTATGGATATACTTGCCGTTCCGGTGACGTGCGGCGGCGGCGACGTATCTAGAAGTAGCAACTACTGGTTCAAACCAATTCAGGTTCAGATATTTGAAACCAGCGATAATTTACAGACCTTGACTCAGAATTATATCGCAAAGTATCCGACCAGCAATACCGACGAGTCCGTAAAACTTATCCGTACAAAAAGGGAACTGGCAGCCATTCCCGGTTATACGCCCCAATTCAAAAACTACCCCCTACAAATCCACGAGCTTGCTATCGAATTGACGGATGAGGACTACAGCAACCTGCAAATATTAAAGCAGATGGGATTGGGAGATGACGACGAAGATGCTCTCAGATCCGCCGTTATCGAGTGGTATGTTGCCAATTATAGCACCCCTGATTCGCCGATACCAAAGTAGAAATGACTCGCAAGGAGACCAAAAAATATGACAAAGTTCGGCGTTGGCCAACCGGTTAGAGTCACCGACGAGGAAAGCGCTTACTGTAACTACATCGGAACGATAAAGCAGATAATTGGGCTGGACTTCGGCGTAAGCAACATCGTCGACCAGTACGTGGTAGAATTCATCGACTGGCCTGAAGGCTATGCGCCCAGCGCCGAATTCATCGAGCGACAGCTTATCGAGGCACCAGACGTAGCAGTGTAGATATCATGAGAGGAGCACCATCATCCCGACTGAGCAGAATCGTGTTCGTTCTGATTGTAGCGATAATCTTTGCCGGCTTGAGCACCTCTGTCAACCACTTCACCAACAGCGGCATCCCTTTCGGCATCACCGAGACACCACTGGTCTTTTTCTTAATAGTGTCGGCCCGTGCTGATATATGTAGCATACAAACGTCCCACTGGAACATAGTGCCGCAAGCGAGTATAATGTGCAAAGTACAGAATTCATCCTTACTTAAATAACAAACAAACATCTACGTGCGAAGCGACATCTTGACTATAGTGATACACAGTAAAAAACAGGTGCAGGACATCGTCCTGCTGGGGATATTGGGGTATCCCCCATTTTCCTAACTCTCCCCAAAAAATAAGGGCTCAAGGGGATTGAAAAACTCGATTACAAAGCAATCGCTTTTAGGAGGAATACATGGACTGGGGAATACAAAACAGACTATCCAGATTGATACAACCCGATGGCCATGCGCTTTTTCTGCCCATCGACCACGGTTATTTTCAGGGGCCTACCAGCAGGCTTGAGCACCCAGGTAAGACCATCGCACCGCTATTGCCCTACGCCGATGCCCTGTTCGTCACACGCGGCGTGTTGCGTGCCTGCGTAGATCCTGCAGAGCCCACGCCTATAATACTACGCGTGTCAGGCGGAACCAGCGTCGTCGGTGGAGATCTGTCTAATGAGGGACTGACCACGTCGATGGAGGATGCCGTGCGTCTCAACGTATCCGCAGTCGGTCTGTCGATATTCGTGGGCCACGAGTACGAGCGCCAGTCGCTGCTCAATCTAGGCAAGCTGGTTGACAAGGGCATCAGTTATGGTATGCCGGTTATGGCGGTTACCGCCGTGGGCAAGGAACTGGAAAGGCGTGAAGCGCGCTATCTGGGTTTGGCCTGTCGCATTGCCGCCGAATTGGGCGCGCAGGTGGTCAAGACGTATTACTGCGCCAAGGACTTCGACAAGGTGGTAGCCGGTTGTCCCGTGCCCGTAGTCATGGCCGGTGGCCCGCAGACGGAGACCGAACTTGAGGTGTTCGAGTTTGTGTACGATGGCATACAAAAAGGAGCTATCGGCGTAAATTTGGGCCGGAATATCTGGAAGCATGATTGCCCCGTGGCCATGATTAAAGCGATCCGCGCTATCATCCACGACAGCATCAACCCAAACCAAGCGCAGGATATTTTCGAAACCGTCAAAAACGAAAAATAGAAGTGCCTCCTCTACACCTCACCCCACATGCTATAATGAAGCCACCCTATCTTGATATGTAGCATGGAAGAAATCACCAACAACGACGAAACCACTGTAGAAGAGTTGCCTGAGCCAAAATATCCGCTTGGTGGCTATTATACCAGCTTAAACTGGTTACGCTCGCTCATCACGAACCCGACGGGTACCTACTACTTTACGGGGAAAAGCCAAGATGAGTATCTCAAAGACTACTTGAGGCAGATCAATCGCACTAAAGCCTTTCTGGGGCTTGCAGGCAACCCCCAGGCTAAATACCCTGTGGTACATATCGCTGGTACCAGCGGCAAAGGTTCGGTTACCACTATGATCGGCGCCATACTCAAACGGACAGGTCTTAGCATAGGCGTCCATACATCGCCATACCTGCAGGTGGCTATCGAAAAGTTAGCGGTGGACAACATCATGATACCGCCATCGCAGTTTGTCAAACTCGTAGACGAGTTCAAAGCCATATATAAAACATACGTGAACAATACTCGTGATCCGCTTCATTATCAGGAGGCATGGGCGTGTCTGGTATATATGTACTTTGCCAAACGCCGCGTGAACTGGGCAGTGGTAGAAACGGCACTGGGCGGCAGATACGACCCCACCAACGTGGTGCCGTCAAAGCTAGCGATTATTACTAATATTGGGCTAGAACATACGCCGCAACTGGGCACATCTCTCGCAGAAATAGCAAGGCACAAGGCGGGTATCATTAAAGAGAAGCGGCCGGTAATAACATCGGAGCAGAATCCCAAAATCGTCGATATATTCGTTAAGGAAGCGACGAAAAACAATTCTAAGCTGTACAGGTTGGGCCGCGACTTCAGCTTTAAAATAAACCAATCCGACCGCACCGGCCTAACCATTGATATACGCACGCCGTTTAGGATGTATAACAAGCTGCATCTAGCGCAAACGGGCACGTTCAATGCGGCAAACGCAGCGGTAGCGGTAAAGGCGGCAGAGGTGCTAAACGAAAAATACGCCGTGCCCATTACCGAAGAGCATATCAGGACAGCGCTTAAGGCCTGGAGAATGCCGGGGCGAATGGAAACTATGCAGCAACAGCCACAGGTGATACTGGACAGCGCCCACAACCCACAGAAGATGCGCGCGTTAGTTGATACCATCAAGGCCATCTACCCGAAAAAGCCTATAACCGTGGTTACAGGAATGCTCGCTTTTAAGGATGTCGATGCCGTACTCAAAGAGTTGCTGCCCATAGCCGCACGGGTGATAGCCACACAGGCCGAAGTGTTTGGCAAGCCATCACTACCAACGAGCGACATGGCCAAGGCAATCCATCGAATAAACCCCTCGATTGAGGTTATCGAATGCACCAGTGTTGAGGTCGGAATATTAACGGCCCTATCGAAAACAAAGTCAGACGAACTTGTATTAATTACCGGTTCCATGTACCTTATAGGTGAATCTAGGAAACACTGGTTCGACTCAGAGCAATTACTATTGGGAGATGCATAATGCGCGTCGCCATGTACTACAACAATCATGATGTCAGAGTCCAAGAGTTGCCCACACCTCAGATAGGCCCTTGTGAGCTGCTGGTAAAGGTTGAGGCCAGCGGCATCTGCGGCAGTGACGTCATGGAATGGTACCGCATCCACAAGGCTCCTCTGGTACTAGGACACGAAATAGCGGGCACCATTGCCGCTGTGGGCGACGGTATCGAGCATTATAAGGTTGGCGACCGAATAGCGGCGGCGCACCACGTGCCATGCAATAAATGCTACTACTGCCTGAATGACAACCAGACCGCCTGTGACACCCTGCGCTCAACCAACTTTGATCCCGGCGGTTTCGTCGAATACATGCGCATGCCAGCCATCAATGTCGAACGCGGTGTATTTGCTATACCAGACAACGTCTCTTTTGACGAAGCGACATTCACTGAGCCGCTGGCCTGTGTGCTACGGGGACAGCGCAAAGCGGGCTTCAACACGCAAACCAGTATGCTGGTGCTTGGTTGTGGCATGGCCGGGTTGTTGCACTTGCACCTGGCACACGTTACGGGAGCGGCCAATGTGATAGCCACCGATGTCATAAACTATAGGCTAGATGCAGCAAAACGATTTGGTGCCAACGAGGTTATTAATGCAAGCGACTACACTCCGGAACTTTTGCGACAAGCGAACGAAGGGCGCCTTGCTGATATGGTGGTAATATGCACGGGCGCTCCATCTGCGTTTCAGCAGGCACTAGAGTCGGTAGAGCGCGGCGGTACTATCCTCATCTTCGCACTGACGAAAGATGATGTAACTATGACAATACCAGTAAACGAGTTCTTCTCACACAACGACGTAACCGTCACCACATCATACGCCGGCAGCCCCGCCAACTACCAGCAAGCGCTGGATTTGATAGCAGCTAAACGCGTTAATGTTAAGGATATGATAACGCACCACCTGAGTCTGGCGGAAGCAGAAGAAGGATTCAAGTTAGTGGCTGAGGCCAAAAACTGCCTCAAAGTTATCATTGAACCACAGCGGTAAATTACCTTGCATCACTAGGTATTCCCAAAAATAACTCAAATCATTATCATGGTTCGTATTATGGCTAAAGTTAAGATAGTTACCGATAGTACCTCCGATTTACCCAAAGGTGTTGCGGCTCAGTTGGGCATTACCGTTGTACCGCTATACATTCACTTCGGCGAAGAGGTATTTAAAGATGGAGTGGACATTTCGTCAGATTATTTCTATCGCAGGCTGACAGAAGGTCCAATCCTGCCAAAGACGTCGGCCCCCTCGCCCGATACCTTCAAGCAACTGTACAATGGTCTAGCACAAGAAGCAGAAGGCATTCTATCTCTGCATATCCCCTCCGAACTCAGCGCTACACATGAATCTGCGCTGTTGGGTCGCGAAGGTGTCGATTGCCCGGTATCGGTTGTGGACTCACGCACCACGTCGATGGGGCTTGGCCTACTCGCTGTTATAGCAGCAAGGGCAGCTAACGACGGTGCCACACTCAAAGAAATAGCAAAACTTATTGACAGCGCCATTCCTCGAATCCGTATATTCTTCACGGTTGACACACTAGAATACCTACGAAAAGGTGGGCGCATCGGCGCAGCACAGTGGCTGCTTGGCTCTCTGCTCAAGATAAAACCCATTTTAGAGGTAATTGACGGACACGTGGAGGGGATAGCTAAAACGCGCAGCCACATCAAAGCCGTTGACAAAATACGTACAATGACCGAGTCATTAGGCGCTATTGAGGAAATGGCCGTGGTCTACAATACCGCGCTGCCGGAGGCCAAATCACTGGGCCAAAGCGTTTCCCGCCTTATCCCAAGGGGAGAGAAGATATTCTATTCAGCATTCGGGCCGGTTATCGGCACATATACCGGTCCCGGTGCCATAGGCATCGTCAGCCTGCTTAAAAATAGCGCAGTTTAACATAATAAATCATTCGTTTAGCAGCATTTTGATCTGCTTAGGATTGCTACCGCTTTACCCCAATAGTGATTGTTGAAAAGGGTGAGAACCTGATTATCATTATCGGCTAAGTGTTTTATCTTAGCCACCTATTCGACTAACTCATCCTCACTGTAGCGGTAGTTGAAGCGCTGGTTTGCAGTTGCTCTTGTGCTCTCCCGTATTTCGGTGTTTCTACCGTGGCACCTTACCAGCACCGTATCGGCGATAGGCATACTGGATTTAAACCCCTGCGACTCATCTACGCATATGAACGCCAGACCGTTTTTTAATAAAAGTGCTGGTTGCCGAGCCAGGATTCGAACCTGGGCTAACGGCTCCAAAGGCCGCTGTGCTACCACTACACAACTCGGCATTTTTGCTTAGTGCCGAAGGTCGGACTCGAACCGACACGGGGGTCGCCCCCCATCAGTTTTTGAGACTGACGTGTCTACCATTCCACCACTTCGGCTAGTGAAAATGCCGAGGGGCGGAATTGAACCGCCGACACGTGGATTTTCAGTCCACTGCTCTACCCCTGAGCTACCTCGGCATGCGTGTTTTATTTTAGTTGGTGGCATTGTGAGTGTCAACTCAAAACTTGCTGCCGGCATATCCTCACGCTTCAACAAACAAAACTGTTATTGTCGTCCTTGCCAGAAAACGGACCACAATCATTTCAACAGTGATATAGTGCATGAGCAGGGGATAAACGTGATGAAATGGGGGATAAACGTGATGAAATGGGGAATAAACATAATATACTCGTGATGACCCGTAGCCGATTTCACAATCAAGCCTTTTATTTTGTACAACACTTGGCCATAATCACATCAATATCGTATTTCACTCACCCAATCGTGCACTGCAAAACTGTTGCGTAAACACACTGTTACACTTAAGACAGTGGCAATACTAACCTGTGGTTGTGGGCACACCAGCCAAGACAAAACTTTCCGCAAGAAGTAAAAAGTGGGCATACCGCGACCAGAATGGCTATTATATAAGCCTAGCCCGCAAATATATGGAAAACGGCTTTTAATCCTACAAATTAGAGGAAAAGAAAATAACGGCTCACTTACGACAAGCGCCTCACTTTGAGCATAAGCCTGTCTGACTCCACAATCTCAGCCTGCTCACCGGCTGCAATCTTGCCCTTAACAGACTCGGCCTTCCAATACTCACCCTTGATGCTCACCATGCCACTCGGAGCAAGTGACTCAATCACCTTGCACTTCATGCCAATCATGGACTCGATCCCAGTAACCGGCTTTTTGTGGAACACAGGGATAATTGCCAGATGCAATAGGAAAACCACAATCGCCAAGCCTATCGAAAGCCCAATTATTGCCCCAATGGCAATGCGCACGCCTGAATAGTGCAATATTAACAGCACCACAGTCAAAATCGCGGCTTCATCCAGCAACATGACAGTTAGCTTAAGCCAGTCTACGGTAATGCGCTTGATGCGCTGACGCCTAGTTTTCTTCGCCATTTATTCCAGCCTTTCATTAATCCTGCTATTTGGGATTATACCTCATATTAAGCGTTTATAGCCAACACCGCGATTTATAATGTGAAATGTGAATTGCTCCTTATTCCTTTTGAAAGGTGCGTTTAAAACAGGCATGGCGGGGGTTTATTACTAGGCCGGAGATAATCAGGTCTTCAAGCGAAAAGGAGGCTACTTTCGACCACTTACCAACAGCTGCCCAACAACACTTGCTCCTTTTGCACCTACTAAGGCTGTAAGCTGCAGATGCATACTCAAGCTACTTCTCAATACGCGGCAAGCTTCCGTAGGAGAAAACGCGCACGATTATAGAACTAGCCTGTGTTATAGAAAAGAAAGACCAGTCATTGCTTAGCCCAGAGTACCTCAGGGACCTGTAGTGACTTTTAGTCAAAGATTGTTTTTCTATCTGGCTTTAGTCAGCAGTTCTTCTATCTTGCTCACAGAAATAGCACCCAGTTGAGCGGCCCTAATTACGCCTCCCGCGTCAATAAAGAAGTTCATAGGAATACTGGTTGCCTGATATGAATGTGCCACCTCTCCCGTGCCATCTAGCAGGAAGGTCCAGTTATAATCGTGTTCCTGCTGAACAAAATTGCGCACGGTACCCGCACCTTCACCTATGTCAATCCCAAGCACTACCAAATCCTGACCTTTATACTTCTGGTATACCGATTCAATGCTCTGCATCTCAGAGCGACAGGAACCTCACCAAGTGGCCCAGAAATTAAGGAATATGGCCTTGCCCCTAAAATCGCTCAGGCTTACTTGGTTACCATCCAAATCGGCCAGAGTGAAATCCGGTGCTGTATGCCCAGCCTTTATACCAGATGTAGAACAACTCACAGCAAACGTAAAACCAAGCACCAAAACGATGATCAGCCCAAGCCTAATAAGCCTATCCAAAATAGATACTCCTTTTATTTTCTCATACCGATAGTCGTTTGAATCTGGATGTTACTATTGAAAAAGCCACAAGTAAATCCAATAATATATTATATACCCCCCGGCAAAAATAAGCAGCAAGCCGTTGAGCCTAGCCACTATGGGAACGGCACGCCGCAACCAGCGGCTAACGGTCTCCTTAAACAAGGCGGACGTCAGCGTGATTACCAAGATGACAAAACCCATGCCCAGCCCGTAATAAACAAATTGAAGAAGCCCAGCAGCATAACCTTCTACCGTTATGGAACTAACCACCACAATTAAGAAAACGGGGAAACTACAGCTGAGTGCAGCTAAAGCATAGGCTATTCCAAAAACAAAGAAGCCTTTTATGTTAGCATCGTGCCCACCACCGATGCGCCTGGCCAGCCGGGCTGGCAAATTGAAATAAACATGGCCTCCAAATAAAAAGTAAAAGCCCAGCAGCACCAACATCCCACCGATAACAATTACCACCCAGGGCACAACAGCTTGCAGGTTCTCTTGAAGGCTCATGCCTCCTAAAGATGTCACTGCGCCAATAGAGCCAAATAGAAGTACAAAGCCCAGTGTCACCACTATACTCAAGATAAGTGCCCTAGCAATCCGCTTATATACGGACTCAGACCAGAACCCCTTTTCGTGCGATCCCAGATAAAGCGCTATATAGGCCGGCAGCATAGCCACGGCGCACGGTGTCACTACGGTGACCATTCCGGCAGTAAAGGAATAACCAAAGGGCAGCCCAATACCCAGCTTATCTACAAACTCCATCATCCACTGCACTGTTTTTCTCTCATCCGTATAACGCTACTCTTGCATTATAACCCAAACAGCGTTATATGTTGCAAGCGTTGAGATTTGAATACTACAAAGGATTGTTTGGAGCCGTGGCCTGAAACGCGCTGATCTGGATCGTTGGCCTGGCAATTTAATGACGCTCCGTATGCTATACTAATATCGATTAATGAGATATAACAAAACTAGAGAGGATAAACTCCAATGGCAGAAGAACTGGGCAAAATAGAAAAGTTGGACGCTAAAAGCGTATCGGGTAAAAAGAAGCTGCTCGTCGTTCCCCTGATTTATTACGGAGAGAGCGCGCCCGAGGAGTACCTGAAAATGTTCGATAAATACTGGGAACAGGTTACACAGCACATAGCTAATCTTGAATCCCGAATAGGCCAGTTAAAGCATATCTACCACGAATCTATATCAGCCGCTGGCAAAGAAGCGCTTGAGGTCATCGATAAACTGAACCCGGCCTGCCATAGAATCATCAAACAGAAATACGACAGCGGCGCCAGCATTGAGGCAACCGAGGATAAGGACCTGGTTGAGGAGGGCATGGACTGGGAAAGATGCATGATAATGGGCTTTATCAGCCAAAAAGCGGCCACAACTGTATCGCAATTTTATGTAGATGTTGCCAAAAAGAGGCATGAGAAAATCGCAAAAACAATAAAAACGACGCTCAAGAAAGACGAGAGTGGAGCCATCTTTATTAGAGAGGGCCATATGGTGCAGTTTCCCAAGGATGTTGAGGTTTTCAGTATATCCCCACCAGCGCTGGATGAGATTCATCGCTGGCAACGCGACTATATGGCTCGCCCTAAAGAGGGCGAAGTAGAAGAGAAGAATCCGGAATAATGATGCAAAACGGGGATGATGAGATCCCTTCGGTTGACATGGTAAAAAGAGGCTCCTACAAATGGTGGGCGCTTGCCGTTATTTGCATCGGGACGTTTACCAGCACCATGGATGCCAGTATCATCAACATCGCCCTTCCCACACTCACAAAGGTATTTGCGGTAGGTGAAACGGTGTCGGTATGGGTATATCTAGCCTATATGCTCATAGTAGCGGGGCTCACCCTCACCTTCGGCAAAGCCGGCGACATGATCGGCCATAAGAGAATGTACGTAATGGGCCTGCTGATCGCGGCAGCGGGGCTAGCCCTAAACTCAATTGCCGGGAGTATGCCCATACTGATTTCATTTCGGGTAGTTCAGGCCGTCGGGAACGGTATGATGGTAGCCTTGGGCCCCGCCATAATTACCAACGTTTTTCCCTATGATGAGCGTGGCAAGGCCTTGGGCATCTACGTCGCATCGGTGGGAGTCGGGCTTTCCATTGGTCCATTATTTGGCGGCATCCTAATTGATACTCTTGGCTGGCAATCCATTTTCTACCTGCGTTTACCCATAGTCCTTGGGGTTGCAGTACTAGCCTTTAAAAAGCTTAAGGAGCAGAAGTCAGTCGCGTTACACCATAACTTCGATAAGTGGGGAGCCGCTGTCTTTTTCCTAGGAATGTTTTCACTGCTGCTGGGCCTGAATCAATCCGGAGAACGTGGATGGACCTCGGCATTTGTACTCGTCTGTATCTCAACTGCAGCGGTATTAATATCATTATTTATCTCTATCGAACGCAAAGCGGCACAACCTCTGCTGGACTTAAAGCTATTCCATTCGCTTTCATTCAGCGCAGCAAATTTGAGCCTTATTCTCAGCTTCATAGCCAGAATAGCGGCAGTACTTCTTATACCATTTTTATTGCAAAATGGCTTGGGCTATTCAGCCTTCAAGACAGGGCTTATTCAAATAACAAGTCACATTGCAATGATTATAGTATCACCTGTCGCTGGGCGTTTTTCCGATAAAATAGGTTCGCGCATTCTTACTTCTGCAGGATTTTTGCTGATAGGACTGTCACTTCTTCTTCTAAGCAGTATTAACGCAAACTCTAGCATCTTATATCTGGTGCTTACTCTGGCCATTATGGGGATAGGGAGTGGTCTTTTCGAATCACCGAACAATAGTCTGATTATGGCGTCGGTACCGGCAATAAAACGCGGCACCTCATCCGCTATGCTAGCCACTTCGCGAGGGCTAGGGATGACCATCGGTCTTGCTATATCTAGCAGCATTTACGCCGCCCGTAAAGCGCAATACCTTACACAAGGTACCACTGCCGCCACCGCCGCTATCGGTGGCTTCCAGGACGCGCTTATTATAGTCGCCTATATATGTATCGCGGGCGTAATTATCAACCTTTTGGCCGGCAATACCAAGTCCAAAAAGATCTATTAAAACTAGCTTTCAATCTCGCCTCTGACTCCGACAATAACCTCTTTCATAGGAATGTTTTTGCCGCTTAGTCGTATCGCTTCTTGGGCCATATGCAGCAGACCGGAGCAGCACGGGACCTCCATACGAGCCACCGTTACACTCTTGATATTGGAAGATTGAAAGACACTGGTCAGCTTGGAAAGATGCGCCTCGAAATCATCTAGCTTGGGACATGCGATCAGAAGGGCGTGATCCTTTAGTAAATCCTGATGGAAATTGGGATAGCTAAACGGCACGCAGTGGGCAGCCACCAATAAATCAGCGCCTTGTAAAAACGGCGCGTTCGGCGGAACCAGCGTAAGCTGTACCGGCCAGTGCGCAAGCGTCGACTCGGCGCGCGCGGCAGGTTCAACGGCACCGTCTAAACCTATTTTATCGAACTCGGTTATCGTTGTGGATGGGCATCCGCAGGCAAGAGGGTCTTCCTCCTTCTTATCAAACTGGGTTACGGTTGTCGATGGGCAACCGCAGGCAAGCGTGTCCTGCTGGAACTCATGCTGATGCGCCTGCTGATGCAGATGGTGCTCCACTGCCTCCTCGTCGAATTGATCAGCTTCGCGATCCTCAATACTTATAGCGTCTTCGGGACATTCTCCCAAACAGGCGCCGAGTCCATCACAGTAAATCTCTGAAACCAGTTTTGCTTTACCATCAATTATCTGAAGCGCACCCTCGGCACATGACGGCACGCAGATACCGCAACCGTTGCATTTCTCCTTATCAATCTTAACTATCTTTCTCACAACCTTCGTACTCATTTTAATTCTCCTCTCTTTTATAGATATCAATCGGGCTGTTTCTCGCCCATTAATTGCTTCCAGCGATCCTCGCCCACACACTGTCGGGCTGCCGCACACCAATCTATACAAGACGGCAGTTTCTCTTTGTGTACCCAGCTGCCGCATTTATCGCACTTAACCTTTGTTTCATTAGAGAACATCTCTACCTCGTGTCCGCAATCGGGGCATTTGTAAAGCTCCGCGCTTAGCCATCTACTATCTTGACCTGGACACTGCATCTTCCTTTACATCCTCCGCTTACAATCACAACCATATGATAACACTATAAAAGAAACGAAACCATGATTTAAATCATAAAAAAACAAGGTTAAGACCAAATCCCTATACCTGAGGTGGCCCCTCGCTAAGCAGTTTCAGTTCCTGCTCATCCAGTATGGTTATCTCACCACGGTTAGAGGATATAATCTTCCTGTCCTTAAGATTGCTCATCTGGCGGATAACAGTTTCGGTGGTCATACCGGCCATATCGGCGATTTCTTCGCGGGTGAACGGTAGGGTTTTGCCCAGCTTCGATGTGAGCATAATCAATGTGCGCACCAAACGCTGCTGCACCCTCTCACCGGCAAGATCGCGTATCCTCCCCTGTGCCACACGCAAACGTTCACTTAAGATATTGATGATCTTGAGCACGACCTGTATATGATTAACAAGGAAACGTAAGAAGTCATCCCGCTTAAAGGCGATAAGGCTAGCCCTTTCCACCACCTGTGCCGATGCCGGATATGGCTTGTTCTCGAAAACGGCTCCCGCGCCAAATATCTCCCCGGGATTGAAAAAGGCAACTATCAGGTCTTTACCCGATGTTGAGTGTTTGATGACCTTAATCCTACCCTCAGCTAGAACATAAAACCACTCGGGCGCGCTATCCTCCCAAAAAATAAACTCGTCGACTTCAAAGCTGCGCTCAAGCGCTACATCAGCCAAATCCGCAAGCTCGCCGTCGTCCAAACCGGAGAAAATCGGCGTACTGCTAAGAACCTGCATCTTCTGCATTTTCACCCACCAAAATTAAATTATTCCCAAGCAACATACGAGCTTCTCTATCAATCATAAACCTAAGGGATATATATACCAAGAGATATATTATTAGCCCAGCAAGACCCCAGAATTGCGCCTGAAAGAAAATGAATACCTGAGCGAGAAAGATGGATACCATAACCGAGCGTTCAAACATTTTATACGAACTCAAGCGGGATTTGGTAAACAGCATAAGCCCCCACAGCGCAAGACCGGCGGCAAACAGCGATGATGTAAGATAAGCATAATCGGAGAAGGTTATCGTTTCCAGCTCTCCGGCAAGACTGGCAATAATATCTACGTTGAGCACATCCCAGTTTAGCATTTTAAGCAGTACTAAAACAAATATGTAAAAAAGATTAAACGCGACCTGTGCTGAAAAGAAGGCTATTATCACCCACCTAAACCAGCGAGTAACGGCAATATTGCGGTAGAAAAAGGCTAGACGAGTTCTCAAGCGCACGTAATGGCCCGGTTCCGGCACGGGCACAGGGTCTATTTTGCCAAGCGCATTTTTGAGCTCCAAGACAAGCGGGTCTGCCTGATCACATTTGGCCAGGTACCCTGCAACTCTTTCCTTTTCTTCTTTATCCAGATCGCTCATCGCCACTTCTTCAAGTTCATGTATAGCATTCATTAAATATTCAAGACGTGAGTAACGGACCCGCGTCTGGATGTTGCGCACTATCAGGAAAATAACCATAAACGTCACATATATAATGGCAACTGCTGGCTGATAAAAATAATCGTTATCCTGCGTTATGAACTTACCCAACTCGTCAATGAAGGTGCCAAAGCCAATTCCGCCACATATTACTCCCACATACTGTGCTTTCTTACCTAAAAACATAGATAACGAGATGATGCCCACCAGCATAAACACGCCGCCCCAAAGCATGTGCGCTATGTGCAGATCGTCATTGCCAAGCTGGGGATAGCCGGTAATGGCAAGGTAGGCACGAATGGCCAACATAGAGGTAACCGCGGAGACCAGAAAAATCTCCAGATAGGTACCCGCCTCTATGTTACGGATGAAATACCTTCGCTTTTTCATGATTAAACCTAGTATGTACGGCAACGGGAGTAAGTGTAACGCAGCGCGGATTACAAGGTCAAGCCAAAGTGCATTACCAAAGGGTAGCGAGAGCAGAGAAACATAAGGATATAAATCTAACTAAGTCCTGATCATCTTATCGGGCATTTTACGGCCGCCCAGCAGATGCATATGAATGTGCATTATAATCTGGCCGCCTTCCGACCTAGTGTTTACTACAAGACGATAGCCCTTTTCAGAAACGCCAGTACACTCGGCAACGCTCTTGGCAACGGCCAGCATGCGGCCCATGAGAGGCATATCGTCTTCGGTAAGATCGGCAATCGAATCAATGTGCTTTTTGGGTATAATGAGAACATGTATTGGGGCCTGGGGATGGATATCGTTAAAAGCGATAAAATCGTCATCCCGATAAACTATATCACTCGGAATTTCGCCAGCTACTATCGCACAAAAGATGCAGGACATGACAAATCTCCTAACGTGCCAATAGATACCAAAGGAGGGACACCAACCCGACGCCACCCATTTCTATTTACACTTATTTATCAAGTTAGCCAAATGCCGCCAGGCCAGTGGTGTCACGGCCAATGATTAGTTTATGCATCTGCGAGGTGCCCTCGAGTATGGTACAGGCCTTTACATCGCGTAGGGTACGCTCCAGCGGATACTCATTGGTGTAACCATAGCTGCCGTGGACTTGAATAGCATTGTTGGCTCCTTTAAAAGCGGCCTCTGTGGCATACCATTTAGCCATGGAGGTGGCAATTGTGTCGGGTTTGCCCTGATCCTTCAGATACCCAGCGCGATAAACCAACAATCGCCCTGCTTCACACTCAACACGCATCTCGGCAATCAACTCCTGAACCAGCTGGAAGGTACCTAGTTGCCTGCCAAACTGGCTGCGATCGTTGACATACTTGGCGCTAGCATCTACACACATCTGCAATGCGCCCACGGCACCTGCCGCCACACAGTAGCGAGTGCGATCGAATGCACTCATGGCAACCTTAAATCCATCGCCAACTTTACCAATGATGTTTTCTTTAGGAATGCGGCAATCCTCAAGCGCTATCTCGGCACTGTCGGAGGCGCGGAGTCCCATTTTGCCGTGCATGGCTTGTGCCGAATATCCTTTGGCGTCGGTGGGGACAAGGAAAGCTCCCAATCCGCGACCTTTCTTCTCTTTATCGGTCTGCGCAATTACGATGACGTAATCGGCCTGCGAGCCGTTGGTACACCAGGTCTTGGTGCCGTTAAGCACGCAGGAATCACCATCTTCAACCGCCATACATTCTATGCTGGCGATATCGCTGCCCACATTAGGTTCGGTGGTAACGAATCCGGCCAAAATCTTGCCCGCAGCCATATCGGGAACATACTTCTGTTTCATCTCATCGCTGCCCCATTGCAATATACTTTGTGCGCCCAGCGAGATATGAGCGCGGACAGTGGAGCACACTGCCTGGCTCTGATAGCCCAGCTCTTCAATCATTATGCCGTAGGAAATCCAATCGAGCCCCATTCCGCCATACTCTTCCGGTATCGGTGCGCCCATAAGACCTAAGGGAGCCATTTTATTGATGATTTCCCGTGGAAAAGCCTCGTTTAGGTCATCCTCGCGAGCGGTTGGGCCAATCTCCTTTTCGGCAAAATCCTTCACCATAGTGCGAACCATAAGTTGCTCTTCACTAAGCTCAAAATCCATTTAGCCCCTCCTTAAAATATATGTTTGCTTGGATATATAATTTACCATTATTACAGCCCGAAACTGCAAAAAGTAATGCCGAGCTTTAAGTTATTATTAAAACCTTTGACGGTAAACATCAGCAAGTTTTTGCCGAGTTCTTTAATGAGCTTACGTCTCTTCAATTAACTGTACGAACAAATAACTAATACACCGTTTAGCCAAGCCATATTATAGCATTCGGCTAAGAGTACTAGCAATAAGGGCTGCTGGGATGTACATTCATTAATTATTGCTCCTAGCAATAACGCCAGCTTGATGCTAAAATGTTAATTAAATTGTTTATAGATAGAAGTGAGTGGAGATTGTAGTGCAGGCATTAAGCGAGCTATCAGAGCTTACGATAGAACGGAATACCCTGCTAACAATTGGCGTTTTCGATGGCGTTCATCTGGGGCACCAGCACCTGCTTGGTGAGCTGAAAAACAAGGCATCGGATAGGGGCTTTGCCAGTGGCGTCGTAACATTCAAACGCCACCCCCTAGAAACGCTTGCCCCTAACGGCAAGATAACATATCTGACAAGCCTTGCCGAGCGCCTTGATCTTATAAAATCGGAGGGTATCGATATCATAGTGCCACTAACCTTTGATGCCGACCTGGCCAATTTGAGTGCTAGCCAGTTCGTAGATCTTCTCAAAATGCATCTAAAGATGAAGGGGCTGTTTATAGGACCAGACTTCACCCTAGGTAAAGGCAAAGAGGGAAACGCAGTCATGTTGGCTGAGCTAGGAAAAGAACTGGATTTTACTGTTAACGTGGTATCACCGCTACAAAGCGATCAGACGGTGGTAAGCAGCACAGCAATAAGGCAAGCCTTGGGAGACGGCGACATGCAAGCTGCCACACGTCTTTTAGGCAGGCACTTCAGCCTTAACGGCCTGGTAATACACGGTGATAAAATAGGTAGATTAATCGATTATCCCACGGCAAATTTGAATATTACCGCTGATAGAGCGCTACCGCCGGACGGCGTTTATACTACGATAGCTATAGTCGATAACGTGACATACGATGCAGTAACCAATGTCGGGCTTAGGCCGACGTTTGCCAAACAACATCGCGCGGTGGAGGTTTTTCTGCTAAACTTTCACGAGGACCTGTATGGCAAAGACATCACTATTGAACTGGTCGAGAAGATACGTTCGGAAATGAAGTTTGCCTCTGCCGCGGACCTTACCCATCAGATAAAAAAAGACGTGAACCATGCCAAAACAACTCTGGCAAGAAATAGGTAAGTAATATGGATAAAAAACTACTAAAGAGGGTTCTCAAACGCGGCGTTGCCGAGATCATCGTGGAGCAGGAGTTCGTTAAGCTGCTCAACTCCGACCGGCCGCTCAGGCTCAAGTTAGGCCTTGATCCGTCAAAACCGGACATCCACCTGGGGCATGTGGTTGGGCTCAAAAAACTACGCCAACTGCAGGACATAGGCCACAAAGTAATACTGATAGTGGGCGACTGGACTGCTCGAATCGGTGATCCAAGCGGGGTATCGGTAACCAGAACAATGCTTACAGTGAAAGAGGTGAATGCCAACGCCGAAACATATATGAAGCAATTCTTTAAGGTGGTCGATAGGGAAAAGACCGAAGTACGCTGGCAAAGTGAATGGTTCGGAAAATTCAATTTGGCCAATGTCATCGAACTTACCAGTAAGTTTACTGTAGCACAGTTTCTGGCGCGCGATGATTTCCGCAAGCGCTTCGAGGAGCAAAAGCCGATCACCATAACTGAGCTGCTATACCCTCTATTACAGGCATATGATTCGGTGGCAATCAAAGCCGACGTAGAGTTCGGCGGCACCGACCAGATGTTCAACTGCCTAGTTGGCCGTGAATTACAGCAAATGGTGGGTCAAACGCCGCAGCAGATATTATTAGTGCCTATCTTAGCCGGCACCGACGGCAAGCAGAAAATGAGCAAGAGTTTAGATAACTACATAGCCGTTGACGAGCCGCCCAACGATATGTACGGCAAGGTGATGTCGCTTACCGATGAGCTTATCATGAACTACTTTGAGTGGATAACAGACGTGGATGAAGACGAGCTAGATGATTTCAGAAACCAACTTGCGCATAATAAAATCAACCCCATGGACTTGAAAAAACGCCTAGCGTTCGAGATAGTGCTCCAATTCCACGGCCAAGATGCCGCCTGCGATGCAGACCAGCATTTCGTTAAGGTGTTTCAGAACAGAGAACTGCCCGATGAGATTAAAGAAGCACACATCCGTTTCAAAAAGCTGCGGGCCAGTAATGATGGGAAGATTTCCGTATCCATCCCCGACATACTACAGAAAATCGGCCTAGTTAAAAGCAAGGGCGAGGCGAGGCGCCTGCTTGCGCAAGGTGCGGTACAAATAGATGGGAGCAAAGTGACGGAAAACGAGGCGGTTATTAATAACGGTAGCATTATCAAAGTCGGCAAACGCCGCATCCGCAAAATCGTCAACACCGACTAATGCTATCCCGATATGGAGGGAACCATGTCCACACCAAGTTTCTTCATTAAAATACCTTACACACTGGTCGGCCCAGGTAGCGTAAGCAAACTGGTCGAGCTGGTCAAGGATTTCGATGCTCACAACGCACTGATTATCACCGATAAAGGAATAAAAGAGGCGGGGCAAGTAAAAAAAGTATCTGCCGTACTTAAAAACACCAATTGCAAATACAGCGTTTTCGATGGTTGTGAGCCTAACGCGCCGTCCGGAACCATTGATAAATGCAGTCAGCAAGCGGTGAACGATCAGCCGGACGTTCTCATCGCTGTCGGCGGCGGAAGCGTGATAGATACCACAAAAATAATCAGTGTAACCGCAGCCAACAATATAAAAGTAACGGACCTGATAGGTAAACCCAATCTTCCGCCCAAAATCCTACCTAAGATTATGATCCCCACTACCGCTGGAACCGGTAGTGAGTGGAGCAGGATAGCACTGTTTTCTGATGACGCCGACGGACAGAAAAAAGCGATACGCGGGCTGAAACTTTTTCCCAATGCGGTAATAGTCGACCCCGAGCTAACACTGGGACTGCCGCCCAAAGTGACCGCGGATACGGGTATAGATGCGTGGACGCATGGGATAGAAGCATACACCAGTAAAACGGCGCACCCCTTCGGTGATATTTTCTCGGAAATGGTGATAAAACTGGTATCGGCCAATCTGCTGCGTGCGTTTACCAACGGTGATGACATCGAGGCCCGGTACAATATGTCAATTGCCGCTTCTATGGGCATGGCGGCATTGACCTTAGAGGGTGGCGGACTGGGCCACATGATCGATGGTTCAATTATCTCCAAAGCCCATATAAGTCACGGCGCGGCATTGGCAATTATAATGCCTTATGTGATGGAGCTCAACATGCCATCCAATGTAGAAAGATTCGCCAGACTGGCAACTCTAATGGGAGCGAAAATTTCCGGACTTTCTATCGACGATGCCGCAAAACTACCTGTGGAAACATACAAAAAACTATGCAAAGATCTGGGGATGAAACAGAAATTAAGTGATGTCGGCATAATTAAAGATGACCTGAGTGCTATTGTAGATAATGTGGCCAATTTTGCAGGATCCAGAATGGCGCAATATAAACGAGAAGATATAGCAAACATTCTTAACGCCGCATTCTAGAAAGTAATTTTTGAGGAGAATCCATGGCAAAGCCGTTCAACTATGGAGGTCAGGCCGTCCTTGAGGGCGTAATGATGCGCGGCGAAAAACACTACGCCATAGCCGTCCGCCAAGAAACGGGAGAGATAGCCACAGTTGCCAAAATCTTGCCTAAGATTTACAGCAGCCGTCTTCGCAAAATACCGTTTATACGGGGAATAATAGCGTTAACCGAGACGCTAATAATAGGTGTCAAAGCCTTAATGTACTCAGCCAACGTTTTTATGGAGCAAGAGCAAGAGGAGGAGATAAAAGGGAAATCAACTATATTATGGATTTCCCTGGTTATCGGAATGGTACTTGCTGTAGGATTATTCGTTGCCATCCCACTGCTCATCACTAATGCCGTTGACCCCTATATTACCTCCACCGTTTTAAGTAACGTATTTAATGGGCTTATCCGTCTTGTTATCATAATCGGCTATATGTGGCTTATCGGCTATATGAAAGATATACGCCGCGTGCTCGCGTATCACGGTGCCGAACACAAGACAATAAACTCCTACGAGAACGGGGCAACGCTGGAAGTAGAAGAGACTAAAAAATACGGCACGGCGCATCCCAGGTGTGGCACCAGCTTTCTACTTATCGTGCTGGTGCTTGCTATAGTCGCCTACATATTCATCGGTCGTCCGGTGTGGTACATGCGCTTTGCTTATCAACTGGCACTGCTACCCGTCATTGCTGCAATCAGTTATGAAATAATTCGCCTCAGCGCACGCTATTACAAACACTGGCTGGTGAAAATACTGTTTGTGCCGGGAATGTTTATCCAGAAACTTACTACCCGCGAGCCATGACGAGCAAATCGAGGTGGG